>Ga0307515_10000459_pt1 | contig 97482 bp, 86 predicted proteins | sample 17_EM_MG_FD_194513 | JGI IMG/M metagenome (GOLD analysis project Ga0307515, IMG submission 194513) | Populus trichocarpa ectomycorrhiza microbial communities from riparian zone in the Pacific Northwest, United States - 17_EM | ecosystem: Host-associated > Plants > Roots > Unclassified | place...
TGTCGCGGCCCGGCAAGGTGCCGATGTGATCCGCGCGGCATTGCGCCAACGCGGCGAGGCCACCATCATCGTGGCCACGGGGGCCAGCCAGTTCGCGCTGCTCGAGGCGCTGGTGCGCGAGCCCGGCATCGACTGGTCGCGCGTCACCGCCTTCCACCTCGACGAATACATCGGGCTGCCCGAGGCCCATCCCGCCAGCTTTCGCCGCTACCTGCGCCAGCGCTTCCTCGCGCCCTTGCCCGTGCAGCCGCGCTTCATCGCGGTCGATGGCGACGCGGCCGATCTGGTGGCCGAAGTGGCGCGTCTGGGCGGCCTGCTGCGCGCGCAGGCGGTAGACCTGTGTTTCGCCGGCATCGGCGAAAACGGCCACCTGGCCTTCAACGACCCGCCGGCCGACTTCGAGGTGCACGACCCGTACATCGTGGTGCAGCTCGACGAAGCCTGCCGCCGCCAGCAGTTCGGCGAAGGCTGGTTCCCCACGCTGGAGGCGGTGCCGGAGCAGGCCATCTCGATGTCGATCCGCCAGATCATGCAAAGTGCCTGCCTGCTGCTGACAGTGCCCGACGAGCGCAAGGCCGCGGCCGCGCAGCGCGCCATCGAAGGCCCGGTCGATCCGGCCTGCCCGGCCTCCATCGTGCAGCGCCATCCCAACTGCACCGTGCTGCTGGACGCGGCGGCGGCGAGCCTGCTGGCGCAGCGGCCCGCACTCAGGGCCTGAGCCGTGTGGAGCGTGGCGCCCGCGGCGCGGATCTGCGGCACCGACCCGGCCAGCGGCAACACGCTGGCCGTGGAGGTGCGGGACGGGCTGGTGCACACCGTGGACATGGTGAACACAATGCAGCCCGCAGCAGCGACGGTCCAGGCCGCGCCCGGCTGGCTCGCGCCGGGGCTGATCGACCTGCAGGTCAACGGCTTCGCCGGCCATGACCTCAACGGCGCCACGCTGCAGCCGCAGACGGTGCTCGACCTGGCCCACGCCATGCTGCGCAGCGGGGTCACCACCTTCCTGCCGACGCTGATCACCGCCTCCGAGCCGCAGCTGCTGCAGGCGCTGGCCGCGGTCCGGCAGGCCCGGCGGCTATACCCGCTGGTGGCACGCATGGCGCCTTACGTGCACGTGGAAGGCCCGCACATCGCGCCCGAGAACGGCCCGCGCGGCGCCCACCCGGCAGCGCACGTGCGGCCGCCAAACATTGCCGAGTTCGAGCGCTGGCAGGCCGCCAGCGGCGGGCTGGTGGGCATGGTCACCCTGTCGCCGCACTGGCCCGAGGCGCTGCCCTACATCGCCCACCTGACGGCGGCCGGGGTGCACGTGGCGCTTGGGCACACCGATGCCAGTGCCGCGCAGATTGTGGCGGCGGTCGACGCCGGCGCCCGGCTGTCGACCCATCTGGGCAACGGCTCCCACGCACTGATCAACCGCCGGCGCAACCCGCTGTGGGTGCAACTGGCCGAGGACCGGCTCTGCGCCTCGTTCATCGCCGATGGCCACCACCTGGACCGCGACGCGCTCAAGGTGATGCTGCGCGCCAAGGGGCTGGAGCGTGCACTGCTGGTGTCGGACACCACCGCCATCGGCGGCATGCCGGCCGGCATCTATGACGCCTCCATCGGCGGCAAGGTGCAGCTGACGGCCGACGGCCGCCTCAGCATGAACGATGGCACGGGCCAGTATCTGGCGGGTGCCGCGCTACCGCTGATCGCCGGGCTGGCGACACTGGTGCGCCAGGTCGGCCTGAACCTGCCCGACGCGCTGACACTGGCCACGGCCAACCCGGGCCGCTGGGTAGGTGGCCGGGGGCTGCTGGCGCCCGGGCAGCCGGCCGATCTGCTGCGTTTTGAATGGAACGAAGCGACGGCAATACCCCAGATTACCGGCGTCTGGCTCGGCGGCCGGCAGATGGTCTAACCCCCTCTGGGCCAGGAGAGCCGGCAGCCTCTCTACAATCCAGCCCTGTGAACGAACCCAACTCCTCCGCCCCCCTTTCGCCAGCCTCCGAGGCCACGGCCCACCCTGCGCCGCGCACCCGAGGCCAGGCGCCCGAGGGCGTGGCCCACCCGCAAACCATCCGCAGCTACGTGATCCGCGCCGGCCGCACCACCACCGGCCAGGCCAAGGCCACCGAAGAGCTCGGCCCGCGTTTCGCCCTGTCCTATGCGGCCCGCCCGCTGGACCTGGCCGCCGCATTCGGCCGCAGCGCACCCACCGTGCTGGAGATCGGCTTCGGCATGGGCGAGGCCACGGCCCACATCGCCGGCGTGCTGCCGGATGTCAACTTCCTGTGCTGCGAGGTGCACCAGCCCGGCGTGGGCGCCCTGCTCAAGCGCATCGGCGAACAAGGCATCGGCAACATCCGCATCCTGGCCCACGACGCGGTGGAGGTCATCGACCACATGCTGGTGCCGGCGTCGCTCGACGGCGTGCACATCTTCTTTCCCGACCCCTGGCACAAGAAGCGGCACAACAAGCGCCGCCTGGTGCAGCCGCCACTCGTCGCCAAGCTGGCCTCGCGCCTCAAGCCCGGCGGCTACCTACACTGCGCCACCGACTGGGAGCCGTATGCGGTGCAGATGCTCGAGGTGCTGAGCGCCGAGCCGCTGCTGAAGAACACGGCAACAGCCGAGAACGGTTATGCGGAAAAGCCCGCCTACCGCCCGCTGACCAAGTTCGAGAACCGCGGCATCAAGCTCGGCCACGGCGTATGGGACGTGGTATTTCAGAAACGGTGAACACCCCCAGGTTGGCGCACTTTGTGTCGCCGCCCACCCCCTTGCAGGGGGCAACACCAGCAGCCCGGCAAAGCCGGTTCTGCGGTGCTCCTGGAAAAAACCGCCTGGGTCATCCTCTTGAAGCCTGCTGACGACCCACTACGCAGCTTGCCCACCCGCAACGGCGTCGGCGCCAGTTGCGTCGGCCTGCCCGGCGGCCAGTGGCCCACGGTGCTGGACTTCTTCGCCGAGCGTTTCCGCGACGTGGACCGCAGTACCTGGGAGCGGCGCATGGCCGACGGCCTGGTGCTGGACGAGGCCGGCCAACCCCTGGCGATGGACGCCGCCTACCGCCCGCACAGCCGCCTCTACTACTACCGCGACCTGCCGGCCGAAACACCGATCCCGTTCGAAGCCGAAGTGATCTTCCAGGACGAGCACCTGCTGGCCGTCGACAAGCCGCATTTCCTGCCGATGGTGCCCGGCGGCCGTTACCTGCAGCAGACCCTGCTGGTGCGGCTCAAGCAGCAGCTCGGCATCGACACCCTGGTGCCGCTGCACCGCATCGACCGCGAGACCGCCGGCATCGCGCTGTTCGGCGTCCGGCCCGAAGAGCGCGACGCCTACCACGCGTTGTTTCGCGACCGCGCCGTGCACAAGCAATACGAGGCCATCGCCCCCTGGCGCGCCGACCTGGCGCTGCCGCTCACGCGGCGCAGCCGCATGGTCGAAGGCACGCCGTTTTTCAGGCTGTGCGAGGTCGAAGGCGCGGCGAACGCGGAAACCCTGGTCGAGTTGCTCGAAACCCGCGGCGAATGGGCGCGTTACCGGCTGTCGCCGCTCACCGGCCGCCGCCACCAGTTGCGCGTGCACATGGCCGGGCTGGGCATCGCCATTCGGTACGACCGGTTTTATCCCGAAGTGGACAACGCGCCGGAAGACTACGCCCGGCCCCTGCAGCTGCTGGCCCGCGCGATCGGCTTCAGGGACCCGGTCACGGGGCGCGAGCGCTGCTTCGAAAGCCGGCGGGTGCTGGCGCTTTAAGAACTCGTGCTGGCCGCACCCGCCTCATGGCGGCCACGTGCAGCCAGTTGCCGGTAGATGCGTTTGACCTGCACCAGCACCGCGCGCGGCGGCAGTGCCAGCACTTCGCCGATTTCCTGCAGCGGCGTGCCGCAGGCCACCAGCCGCAGGATGCCGATCTCGTCTTCGGACAAAGGCGCGTCCTGCGCAACCGGCATGGCGTCCAGGCCGCCGAAGCCGGAATGCCCGCTCCCCACCACGCGGATGTGGAAACGCGCGAGCACACGCCGCGCCACGCCGGGGCTGATCAAAGCGCCACCGTCGCGCAGCGCATGGATGGAGGCGACGATCCACTCGGCCGCAGCGTCCTTGTACACATAACCCGAAGCACCGGCTTCGATGGCGCTCATCACCCGTTCGTCGTCGCCGACCTGGGTGCGCACCAGGATGTCGGTCTGCGGCCAGCGCGCGGTGCAGTGGCGGATCAGCGCCAGGCCGAAGCTCTGGGCCAGGCCCGGCTCGACGATCATCACGTCGGGCCGTTGCCGGGCCAGGCAACGCATGGCGGCTTCAGAACTGTCCGCGGTCGCCTGCAGCTGCAGCCGGGCATCGGAGCCCACCGCATGGGCCAGGCGGCGCAGACAGTCGCCGTCGCTGTCGACCACCAGCACCTGTACCTTGCCGCTGTTCTGGCTTGCCGTGGCGGCCAGCCCGCCATCGACCGCATGCGGCGGCGTACCGAAGCCACCGCCGGCGGCGCCGCCCAGGTCGAAGGCGGACATGGGCGTGAAGCCGGACACGCCCAGGGCCGAAGAAAGGGTTTGCCGAAACGCCGCGCCGGCAGGCATGGTGAAGCTGGACATCAGAACATCCCCCGCTGGAGTTGGCTCACGGCCTTGGCCGACCGCTCTTTTTCACCGGCCAGCGTGACCGGCACGCCAGTGGCCCGGCCTCCTTTGTCTTTGTCGCGCGGCTCAGCAACGGGACTGACCGCCGACCAGCCGACGACGCGCGCCACGCCCTGCCAGGCCTCGGGCTCCGTCAGCCGTGGCACCCAGTGGCCGGCCGCGACCGCGATGGCCACGCAGGCCAAAATCCAGGCCAGGCCGGCACGGTCGAAAAACGGCTCGGGACCGGCTGGCCCGCGCGGTGTGGCCTGGTCGTCTGGTGAAAGCCCGGAAGGATCGAATGGCTGGGAGTTCATGCGGTGGGTCCTGAAAGCAAAGAAACGGCGGCCCTGGCAAGCGGTTGACGGTCCGTCCAGGGGCAAGCCTCTACTTTCCGCCAGCAGTGTGAAAAAGTCCTTTGAGTTGCATGAAGCGTTCTGAAAACTCCTGAATCGCCCTGCTTGGGCTACATTTACCGGAGAAATCAGGCACTCCCGCGGCGGCCAATACCGGGCTGCCGGGTTTTTGATCGGAAATACTCCTGTGTTGACCAGTTACCGTTTTGGCCGTATCGAGGTTCGGCCATCACAACGTGTGGTGTTGGTGGATGGCGAGCCCAGCTCCCCCGGCGCCCGCGCCTTCGATGTGTTGATGGCGCTGTTGAACCACCGCGAGCGGGTGGTGTCGAAAGACGAGTTGCTCGACACCGTCTGGCCTGGCCTGGTGGTCGAGGAAAACAACCTTCAAGCCCAGGTCTCGGCCCTGCGCAAGCTGCTCGGCCCACAGGCCATCGTCACCATTCCCGGCCGCGGCTACCGCTTCGTGCTCGAGGCGGACGACGCTGCCGAACCCAACGAGACCGCCGCGATGGCCGCCAACACACGCGCGGCCCCGGCAACCGCCCTGCCCACCCCGACCAACCTGCCCCACGCGCTAACCCCGCTGATCGGCCGCCAGGCCGACATGGCCCAGCTCGGCGCACTGATGGCCCAGCACCGGCTGCTGACCATCGTCGGCGCCGGCGGCATCGGCAAGTCGCTGATCGCGCAATGGCTGCTGCATGAGCGGCGCAGCGCATTTGCGCATGGCGTGGCCTGGGTCGACCTGGCGCCGGTTTCCTCGCCCGACATGGTGGCCAGCAGCGTGATCGGCGCGCTCGGCCTGCCGTCGGGCCATGGCGATCCGCTCAGGGCACTGATCGAGGCGCTGCGCCCGCTGTCGCTGCTGGTGGCCATCGACAACGCCGAACATTTGATCGACGAGGTAGCCCGGGTGATGCACGCCTTGCACGTGGCCGCCCCCAACCTGCAGGTGCTGGTGACCAGCCAGGCCCCACTGAAGCTGCCCGGCGAATGGGTCTACCGGCTCGACGGCCTGGCACTGCCCGACGGCGACGTGGCCCCCCAGCAGGCGATGGCCTTCGGGGCCGTCGCCCTGTTCGCACAGCGCGCCCAGGCCGCCGACCGGCGCTTCGCCCTCACCGAGAGCAACCTGCCGGCCGTGATCGACATCTGCCGCCAACTCGACGGCCTGGCACTGGCCATCGAACTCGCCGCCGCGCGTGTGCCGCTGCTCGGCCTGGCCCAGCTCGGCGCCTCGCTGAACACCCGGCTGCGGCTGCTCAGCGGCGGCAGCCGTGGCGCGCCGGCCCGGCAAAAAACCCTGCGCGCCGCGCTGGAATGGAGCTACGGCCTGCTGGAAGAGGCCGAGCAGAAGGTGTTTCGCATGCTGGGGGTGTTCGTCGGCGGCTTTTCGCTGAAGCTGGCGCAGCAGGTGGTGGTGGACGACACACTCGACGCCTGGACCGTCATCGACGTGCTCGGCTCGCTGGTCGACCGCTCCCTGGTCATCGCCGACGGCGGCAGCGACGAAACCGATGAGCTGCCGCGCTACCGCCTGCTCGAGACGCCACGCAGCTACGCACTCGAGCTGCTCCAGGCCGCGGGCGAAGAAGCCGCCGTGCGGCGCCGCCATGCACTGGCCATGCGCCGCCTGCTGGAGCAGGCCGATGTCGACTTCTTCAGCGGCCGCCAGCGCATCGACGACTGGTATGCCGCGCTGGCGCCCGACCTCGGCAACGGCCGCGAAGCCCTGGCCTGGGCGCTGGAAAACGACCCGGCCACCGCGGTGGCCATCGCCCCCGGCCTGGCCGAAGCGCTCTCCAGCGACCGCCGGCGCGAACGCCGCTACGTGTGGGAAGCCACCGCGCCGCTCGTCACCGAAACCCTGCCGCCCGGCCTGCAGGCCCGCTGGTGCAGCCGCGCCGCCCACTTCTGGGCCTACCGCCAGCCGGCGCTGAGCCGCCGCCTGGCACGCCGCGCCTGCGCGCTGTACCGAGACCAACCCGGTGAACAGCGCAACCTGTATTACGCGCTGGCGGCCCTGGTCTATGCGCTCACCTACGGCGATCCACAAGCCGAGGAACAAGGCGCGGTGATGGCCGAGATGTGGGCCATCGAAGACCCGGCCTGGCCACCGATCCTGCGCAGCTACGGCCTGTTCGCCAGCCTGACCTGCCGCTTCGTGGCCGGTGCCTATGACGATGCCATCGAACTGCTGCTGCAGAAGGCGCGGCTCGACAGCCAGGCCGGTTATTCGGAAGCACTGCTGCGCGGCGAAGACATCATCGGCTACATGGAACTCGCCGCCGGCCGTGTCAATGCCGCCATTGCGCGCTACCTGGCCCTGCAGGCCCGCCTGGCCGGCACGCGCCACATGGCCACGCTGTTGCTGGTACAGATGCACCTGGCCGCGGCCTGGCTGGCCAAGGGCGACACCGCGCAGGCGCACAGCCTGGCAGAAAACTGCTGGCCCCAGGTGCTGCATTTCGACGCCCAGGTCTATGCCGCCGACAACCTGGCCCTGTTGGCCGCGCTGGAGGGCCGGCCCCAAACCGCCGCGCAGTTGCTGGGTTATGCCGACAAGGTGCATGCCGTGCACGGCAAATCGCGCGAGGTGAATGAAGCCCGTTCGGCGCAGCAGGCCGAAGCCGCGGCGCGGGCCGACCTGGGCGACGCCGAGTTCGAGCGCCTGAAGGCGCTGGGCGCGGCACTGCGCCACGAGGAAGTGGCGGCGCTGGCGTTCTCTTTGGACGCCCCATGAAAAATGCCGGCCACAAGGGCCGGCATTCGATGCGACTGGCTTAACGGTTGCCAGGCTTGACGGTTTAAAGCCGCTCGGCCACCCAGGCTTCGACCGACGCCAGCGCCGCCGGCAGCTTGCTCGCATCGGTGCCGCCGGCCATGGCCATGTCGGGTTTGCCGCCGCCCTTGCCGCCGACCTGCTGGGCGATGAAGTTGACGAGTTCGCCGGCCTTGACCTTGTCGGTGCTGTCCTTGGTCACGCCCACGGCGATCTGCACCTTGTCGCCGTCCACGGCGGCAAGCACGATCACCGCGGTCTTGAGCTTGTCTTTGAGCTTGTCCATGGTCTCGCGCAGGGTCTTCACGTCGGCGCCTTCGAGGCGCGAGGCGAGGAACTTCACGCCCTTCAGGTCGATGGCCTTCAGCACCAGCTCGTCGCCCTGGCTGGACGCCAGCTTGCCCTTGAGTGCGGTGACTTCTTTTTCGAGCGCCTTGACGTGGTCGATGGCATGGTTGACGCGCGACTGCAGTTCGCTCGGCGGTACCTTGAGGCTGCCCGCCGTCTGCGCCACCGTGTCTTCCAGGCTTTGCAGGTAGGCCAGCGCGTTCAGGCCGGTCACGGCCTCGATGCGGCGCACGCCCGCGGCCACGCCGCCTTCGGCCACCACCTTGAACAGGCCGATGTCGCCGGTGCGCTGCACATGGGTGCCGCCGCAAAGCTCGCGGCTGGTGCCGATGTCGAGCACCCGCACGGTCTCGCCGTATTTTTCGCCGAACAGCATCATCGCGCCGGTCTTCTGGGCGGATTCGATGTCCATCACGCGGGCCTGGGTCGCCGCGTTGGCCAGAATCTCGGCGTTGACGATGGCTTCGATCTGCTTCACTTCGGCGTCGCTGACGGCGCCGTTGTGGGTGAAGTCGAAACGCGTACGTTCGGCGTTGACCAGCGAGCCCTTTTGCTGCACATGGCCACCAAGCACTTCGCGCAGGGCCTTGTGCATCAGGTGGGTGACGGAATGGTTGCGCACGGTGGCGGCACGCACCGCGGTGTTGACCTGTGCCGTGACGGTATCGCCCAGCTTCAGGCTCCCCTGGGTCAGGGTGCCCTGATGGCCATAGACGTCGGACTTGATCTTCTGCGTATCGCCCACCTCGAAGCTGCCGCCGGCCGCCACAAGCTGGCCTTCGTCGCCAACCTGGCCGCCCGATTCGGCGTAGAACGGCGTGGTGTCGAGCACCACGGTGCCGGTCTGGCCTTCTTTCAGCACGTCGACGCTGGCGCCATCCGCATACAGGGCCACGACCTTGGCCGGGGACTCGAGCTTTTCGTAGCCGGTGAACACGTTGCCCGCGCCGGTGTAGTCCAGCGCACGGTCCATCTTGAACTTGCCGGCCGCACGGCCCTTGGCCTTTTGCGCTTCCATGGCGGCGTTGAAGCCGGCTTCATCGACTACCCAACCTAGTTCACGACAAACATCGGCTGTCAAATCCAGTGGAAAGCCGTACGTGTCGTGCAATTTAAAAGCGACATCGCCGCTCAATATTTTTGCAGCGGAACCTCCACCTAGCGCCCCCACCGACTCCAACGCTCGCTGTGCAGGATGCTCATTCATCCGACCAACTGCAACCTTTTCCGCTGGGAACATTTCGCGATTGAGGATTTCCATGCCGTTGGCCAGCGTCTCGAAGAAGCGCTCTTCCTCGGCCTTCAGCACTTCGGTGATGCGCTGCTGCTGCGCGGCCAGGTTCGGGTAGGCCTCGCCCATCAGCGCCACCAGGTCGGGCACCAGCTTGTGGAAGAAGGGCTTGCCCTGGCCCAGCTTGTAGCCGTGGCGGATGGCGCGGCGGATGATGCGGCGCTGCACGTAGCCGCGGCCTTCGTTGCCGGGGATCACGCCGTCGCTCACCAGGAAGGCGGTGGCACGGATGTGGTCGGCAATCACGAACAGGCTCTTGTTGGTGAGGTCGGCGCAGCCGGTCTCGCGCGATGCGGCCTTGATCAACGCATCGAAAATGTCGATCTCGTAGTTGCTGTGCACGTGCTGCAGGATGGCGGCCAGGCGCTCCAGCCCCATGCCGGTGTCCACGCATGGCGCGGGCAGCTTCTTGATGGCGCCGTCGGGCTGCATGTCGAACTGCATGAACACGTTGTTCCAGATCTCGATGTAGCGGTCGCCATCTTGTTCGGGGCTGCCGGGCGGGCCACCAGCCACTTCGGGGCCGTGGTCGAAGAAGATCTCCGAGCAGGGGCCGCAGGGGCCGGTGTCGGCCATCATCCAGAAGTTGTCGGAGGCGTATTTGGCGCCCTTGTTGTCGCCGATGCGCACCACACGCTCGGGCGGCAGGCCGATGTCCTTGGTCCAGATGTCGTAGGCCTCGTCGTCGTCGATGTAGACCGTGGCCCAGAGCTTGTCGCCGGGCAGCTTGTAGACCTGGGTCAGCAGTTCCCAGGCCCACATCAGCGATTCGCGCTTGAAGTAGTCGCCGAAGCTCCAGTTGCCCAGCATTTCGAAGAACGTGTGGTGGCGCGCGGTGTAGCCCACGTTTTCCAGGTCGTTGTGTTTGCCGCCGGCGCGCAGGCAGGCCTGCACCGACGCGGCGCGCACATAGGGGCGCTTGTCGGAGCCGAGGAACACGTCCTTGAACTGCACCATGCCGGAGTTGGTGAACATCAGCGTCGGGTCGTTGCCCGGCACCAGCGAGCTGCTGGGCACCACCGTGTGGCCCTTCGAAGCGAAGAAATCGAGGAAGGTCTTGCGGATGTCGGCGACGGTGATGGTTGGAATGGTCATGTTGCGCAATGTGTGGGTGCCGTGGCTATCAAGCGGAAACAGGCTAAACGCTTGATTTATTTGAGCCTTTGATTATAGGTTTGCCTGCACGGGCAAGTGCCGCAGCCGCAAACTGCTGAACAGACCGGCAACGGCCGCGAACACCGCCGCCAGCCCCAGCGCCACCACCGGCCCGCGGCCACCATGGCTACCGTGGGCATCGGCCAAGGTGAAGATGATGGCCAGAATCACCGCGCCCAGCGTCTGCCCAGTGAGGCGGGCCGTGCCCAGCATGCCGCTGGCGCCACCCGAGCGGTGCGCCGGCGCGCTGGTCAGGATGGTGTGGTTGTTCGGCGACTGGAACACCGCGAAGCCCATCCCGCACAAGGCCATGCGCCAGGCGATGTCCAGGTCGCCGGGCTGCGCGGGCAGCGCCGCCAGCAGCGCCAGGCCGCAGGCCAGAAGCCCCAGACCGATGCCGCCGAGCAGGCCGTCGGGGTAGCGGCCAATGAGCCGCCCCACCATTGGCGCCACCACCACGATGGCCAGCGGCCAGGCCGTGATCAGCAGGCCGGTCTTGAGGTGCGACAGGCCATAGGTGTCGAGCAGCAGGAACGGCAGCGCGATGTAGGCCAGCATCTGCGCCGCGAACGCCCCCACCGAGGTGCACATCGACAGCCCGAACACCGGGATGCGCAGCAGATCGAGCGGAAACACCGGCGTGGCCAGGCGCAACTGCCGCCGCACATAGAACACGCCGATGACCAGGCCCGCCAGCAGCATGAGCACCGCGCCAGCCGCATCCTGTGCGCCGCCACCGGCCGCCACCCGTGTGCCGAGCGCATCGGCACCGAGGAACACCAGGCCGAACATCAACGCGTTGAGCACCACGTCGAGCGGCGCAATCGCCAGCGGCTGGGTCGCGCGCGGCAGGTTGAACGGCAGCGAACGCCGGCCGAGGATCAGCACGATCACGCCGAGCGGCAGGTTCAGCGCAAACAGCCAGGGCCAGGGCGCGACCGAGAGGATGGCGGCCGCCACCGTCGGCCCCGCCACCGAGGCCGCGGCCACCACCATCGAATTGATCGCCACACCGCGGCCGAACAATTTCTTGGGGTAGATGAGTCGCACCAAGGCACCGTTCACGGCCATGATGCCGGCCGCGCCGAGCCCTTGCAGCGCGCGTGCCGCGACCAGACCGGACAGCGAGGTGGCCATCACGCAGCACAGCGACGCGAAGGTGAACAGCGACAAGCCCCAGAGGTAGACGCGCCGGTAGCCGATCTGGTCGCCGAGCGCCGCGCATGGGAGCAGCAGGCCGAGCGTGGCCACCTGGTAGGCATTGACCACCCACACCGTCTGCGGCGCGCTGGCGTGCAGTTCGCGGGCGATGCCCGGCAGGGCCAGGTTGACGATCGTGCCATCGAGCACGGACAAGGTCATCCCGAGAATGATGACGCCCATCGCGTGGTAACGCGCAGGCGTGGGCAAACCATCTTGAACCAGCATGGGAGACCTTGGAAGGGAAACAGAGGAAAGCGGGCGCCAGGAAGCCAGGGGCCTGCCGCGGATCTTTGGATTGTGCCGCCGCCTCCGCCGACCCGCAGCGGCCGGCCGCAGTAGCCCCAATATCTTGTTAATATATTAAAATCGTCTCACCAGAGACGCCCCATTCGGCAACCCGACCTCATCTCCAGGAGTAGCTTCATGCAAAACCCACGCTGGCAAGGCATCTTCCCCGCCATCACCACCAAGTTCCACGCCGACGAGAGCATCGACGCCGCCGGCACCGCCAAACACATCGACTTCCAGATCCGAAACGGCATCCACGGCCTGGTCACCTGCGGCTCGCTCGGCGAAGCCAGCACACTGACACTCGAAGAAAAGCTGCAGGTCGCCAAGATCGCGCTGGAGACCGCCGACGGCCGCATCCCGGTGCTGGCCAACGTCTCGGAGACCAGCACCCGCGAAGCCCTGCGTTATATAGCCGGCGCCAACAAACTCGGCGTGGCCGGCTTCATGGTGATGCCGTCCGTCATCTACGTGGCCGACGCACGCGAAGCCATGCTCAATGTGCGCACCATGGCCGAAGCGGCGCAGAAGCCGATCATGGTCTACAACAACCCGGTGGCCTACCGTGTCGACCTCAAGCCCGAACACATGGTGGAACTGGCCGACTGCGCATACATCGTCGCCATCAAGGAAAGCACCGACAACATCCGCCGCATCACCGACCTGCGCAACGTGCTCGGCGACCGCTACCAGCTGTTCCTCGGCGTGGACGACCTGGCCTATGAAGGCCTGGCCCTCGGCTGCGACGGCCTGCTGGCCGGTGTCGGTTGTGCGTTTCCGCGCGAAACCGTGGCGCTGTACGAGCTGATGAAGGCAGGCCAGTGGGCCGAGGCGCTGAAGCTCTACCAGTGGATGACGCCGATGCTGCACCTCGATGTGTCCACCAAGCTGGTGCAGAACCTGAAGCTCATCGACGCCTTGGTCGGCGTGGGCACCGAACACATGCGCCGCCCTCGCCTGCCGCTCATCGGCGCCGAGCGCGCCTTCATCGAAAACATCGTCACCAAGGCCCTGGCCACGCGGCCGACGAAGTACCAATCCGTTGCCTGATACCACCGCCCTCACCATGAAACGCATCCAGGTCATCGATTCCCATACCGGCGGCGAACCCACACGCCTCGTCATTGGCGGCTTCCCCGATCTCGGCCACGGCAGCATGGCCGAACGCCGCGCCCTGCTCGCGGCTGAACACGACGCCTGGCGCGCCGCCGCCGTGCTCGAGCCGCGCGGCAGCGACGTGATGGTCGGCGCCTTGCTCTGCGAACCGGTGGCGCCCGACGCGGCCGCAGGCGTGATCTTCTTCAACAACGCCGGCTACCTGGGCATGTGCGGCCACGGCAGCATCGGCCTGGTCGCCACGCTGGCCCACATGGGCCGCATCACGGCAGGCACGCATCGCATCGAGACACCGGTGGGCACGGTCACGGCCACGCTGCACGAAGACGGCGCGGTGAGTGTGCGCAACCTGCCGGCCTACCGGCACCTGCACCAACTGGCCGTCGAAGTGCCGGGCCATGGCACGGTGCGCGGCGACGTGGCGTATGGCGGCAACTGGTTCTTCCTGGTCAACGACCATGGACAGCGCATCGCCAGCGACAACCTGGCGGCGCTCACGGCCTACACCTCGCTGCTGCGCGAGTCGCTGGCGGCGCAAGGCATCACCGGCGCCGACGGTGCCGAGATCGACCACATCGAAATTTTTGCCGCCGACGACCAAGGCGCCGATAGCCGCAACTTCGTCCTTTGCCCCGGCCTGGCCTACGACCGCTCGCCCTGCGGCACCGGCACCAGCGCCAAGATCGCCTGCCTGGCCGCCGACGGCAAACTCGCACCCGGCGAAGTCTGGCGCCAGGCCAGTGTGATCGGCAGCGTGTTCGAGGCGAGTTATGTGCTGGAAGATGGCCAGGTGCTGCCGACCATCCGCGGCCGGGCGCACATCAGTGCCGAGGCGACGCTGCTGATCGAAGACAACGACCCGTTCGGCTGGGGCATTCGCCTGTAGACACCGACGCAGATGGGACAATGCCAGCGACGATTCGTTCCACCTTCGCAAGCCCCATGACGCCAGCCACAACCAATGCCACCGTGGCCCCGGCCGCCCAGCCCAAGCGCCGCGCCGCCGACCTCGCCTTCGACGCGCTGGAGACGATGATCGCCACGCTGCAGCTCGAACCCGGCAGCCCGGTGGTCGAAGCCGACCTGGCCGAACGCACCGGCCTGGGCCGCACGCCGGTGCGCGAAGCACTGTTGCGCATGGTGTCGAGCGGGCTGATCGTGCAGCAGCCGCGCCGCGGGCTCCTGGTGTCGAACATCGACCTGGCCGATCACCTGGACGTGGTGCAGACCCGGCGTGTGCTCGAATGCCTGATCGCCGCCTGCTCGGCCCGGCGCGCCACCGCCCGGCAGCGCAAGGACATCGTGCTCTGCGCGGCCAAGATGGTGAAGGCGGCCAGCCGTGCCAACCTCAACGCATACATGGCCGCCGACCACGCGCTCGACCAGGTCAACCACCAGGCCTGCCGGAACCTGTCGGCCGTGAAATGTGTGGTGCCGCTGATCGTGCAGTCGCGCCGCTTCTGGTACGCCTACCAGCATGAAGGCGAGATCACCGAAGGCGCGCGCGCCCACATGCTGCTGGCCGAAGGCATCGCCTCCGGGGATGCGCCGGCGGCTGTGGCCGGCGCGAACCAGTTGATGGACTATCTGGAACAATTCGCGCGGCGGGTGATCGACAAATAGGTTTTCCAAAATAAAAAACGGCGGCCAAGGGCCGCCGTTTTTGACTGCCGAACCGGTTCAACCGTTGGTGTTGGCCAGACGCAGGTTCTTGCCTTCCACGATCACACGCGCGCCGACGGCCACGTCGTTGGAGATTTCCATGGTGTGGTAGGTGCCGTTGTCCATGCGAACCCGCACTTCATACACCGTGACCTTCTTCATGTTCTTCTCGACCGTGTTGCCGGCATAAGCGCCGCCAGCGGCGCCGAGCACGGTCATCGCGGTCTTGCCGCTGCCGCCGCCGACCTGGTGGCCCAGCAGGCCGCCGAGCACACCGCCGGCCACGGTGCCCAGGCCGATGGTGGTGTTACCCACGTTCACACCATTCACCTGGCCTTGACGCTGGACAGGGGTGACGCTTTCCACCGTGCCGCAGCTGGCGCAGACATCGGCGCGGGCCACCTGGGCTGGTGCCTTGGGTTGTACCGTGTGGGTGCTGGCGTAGTTGGACACCGGTTGGGGTGCGGGTGCGACCGCGGCCTTCACAGCGGGCGGCGCCTGCACGGCGGGTGCGACCACCGGCGCTGGCGTGGTGGCTGGTGCACTCAGCGCGACGGGAACACCGCCCGACTGCGCTTCGCTGCGGTTACCGACCAGGGCCGCGCCCATGGCGAGCACGGTGACGCCGAGCAAGGCGATGACCGCCACCAGCACCTTGTTGTGCTGCAAACGGTCGGCCAGGCCGGGTTGGCCGGCGGGAGATGTGGTTTGTGTGGTTTGTGTGGTTTCCATGGTGGACTCCTCGATATTTGTCTTTGGGTTGTACCAAGCTATGCCGCCTCGTCTTGTAGGACAAAGGTGAATAACGTAAGCAGTAGTTGCCGCGATTTGCGCAACTTCTGCGCTACCGGTATTGAACGATTGCCGTCCGGAATCCGTTGACAAATCCCCTTTTCGCCATCAGGGTTGCGCCACCGCGGACACCGTGGCCACCGGCGTCCCCGTGGTCTCGACCCAGCCACCACCCAGCGTCTTGTAGAAGGTCACCAGGTTGGTGAAGCGCGACAGCCGTGTGCTGATCAGGTTCTGCTGCGCGGTATAGAGCGAGCGCTGCGAATCGAGCACGCTGAGGTAGCTGTCCACGCCGCGTTTGAAGCGTTCGGACGACAGGCGGTAGCTGTCGGAGGTGGCGTCCACCAGCGACTGCTGGGCCTCGAGCTGGCGGCCCAGGGTGCTGCGCTGCGCGAGCGCGTCGGACACTTCGCGGAACGCGGTCTGGATCGCTTTTTCATACTGCGCCACATCGATGTCGCGTTCGGTCTTGGCGATGACGAGGCTGGCCTGGCTGGCGCCGCCGTCGAAGATCGGCAGCGAAATCTGCGGCGCGAAGCTCCAGCTGTCCGAGCCGCCGTTGAACATGCCCGACAGGCTTGCGCTCGCGCTGCCGGCCGAGGCGGTAAGGCTGATGCGCGGATAAAACGCCGCGCGCGCGGCGCCGATGTTGGCATTGGCCGCCTTCAGGGTGCGCTCGGCCTGCAGGATGTCGGGCCGGCGCTGCAGCAGGTCCGAAGGCAGGCCCGGCGGGATGCTGGCCAGCGGGCTGGCTGCGGCGGTGGCGCCATCGGGCAAGGCCTTGGGCAGCAGCTCGGCCGGCAGGTCGGTGCCGACCAGCAGCACCAGCGCATTGCGGTCCTGCGCCACCTGGGCGGTGTAGCGCTCGACATCGACGCGTGCCGTATCGACGCTGGTCTGGGCCTGGCGCAGCGTGAGCGCCGAGGCCACGCCCAACGCATAACTGCGCTGGTTGAGCTGGTAGGTGTGGCTCTGGCTGGCCAGCGTGTCTTGCGCGAGCTTGAGCAGGTCCTGGTCGGCGGCCATCGTCAGGTAAGCGGTGGCCACCTCGGCCACCAGGCTGATCTGTGTGCTGCGGCGGGCTTCGGCGGTGGCGAAGAACTGCTCCAGCGCCTGGGCGTTGAGGCTGCGCACCCGGCCGAACAGATCGAGCTCGTAGGCGCTGAAGCCCAGCGTGGCGCTGTAGCTGTGCGACACCATCGCCTGCCCGGTGCCCGACAAATCGGCCGGCGTGCGGCTGCCGCTGCCGCTGCCACTGGCGTTGACGCTGGGAAACAGCGCCGCGTCCTGCACGCGGTATTGCGCGCGGGCCTTCTCGATGTTGAGCGCGGCCACGCGCAGGTCGCGGTTGTTGGCCAATGAGAGTTCGATCACGCGCTGCAGCGAGGCGTCGGTGAAGACGTTGCGCCAGCCGATCTCGGCCACCGGTGCGGTACTGGCCGAGACACTGCTACTGGTACCACCGATGACACCGACAAAGGCCTGCGGCACCGGGGCCGCGGGTTGCTGGTAGACCGGCATCAGGCTGCAGCCGGTAAGGAATGCGGCGAGCGTCAAAGGGGCCAGGGGAGCGAGGTTGAAGCGGTCCATGTCAGACACCTTCCGAAGCGGCCGCAGCCAATGGGGTATGGGGCGCGGCCGGCTTGTGTTGGAACAGCCCGACCACCAGCACAAAGAACAAGGGCACGAAGAAGATCGCGAGGATGGTGCCCGACAGCATGCCGCCGATCACCGCGGTGCCCAGCGCATGTTGCGCACCGGCACCCGCGCCGCTGCCCAGCACCAGGGGCAGCACGCCCAGGATGAAGGCCAGCGAAGTCATCAGGATCGGACGCAGCCGCATGCCCACGGCCTCCAGCGCCGACACCACCAGGCTCTTGCCGCTTTCATGCAGCGCCTTCGCGAACTCCACGATCAGGATGGCGTTCTTCGACGCCAGGCCGATGGTGGTGAGCAGGCCCACCTGGAAGTACACGTCGTTCATCTTCCAGGTCAGCATCGCGCCCAGCAGCGCACCGAATACACCGAGCGGCACCACCATGATCACCGAGAACGGAATCGCCCAGCTCTCGTACAACGCCGCCAGGCACAGGAACACGATCAGGATCGACAGCGCATACAGCAGGCCGGTCTGGCCGCTCGACGCCTTCTCCTGGCGCGACAGGCCGGTCCACTCATAACCGATGCCCGGCGGCAGCTTGGCGACGGCCGCCTCGACCATGGCCAGCGCCTCGCCGCTCGATGCCGCGCCCGGCATGGCCATGCCCAGGATCTCCATCGAAGGCACGCCGTTGTAGCGCTCCAGCCGCGGCGAGCCCGAGGCCCAGCCGGCCTTGGCGAACGAGGTGAACGGCACCATGGCGCCGGCGCTGTTGCGCACGTACCAGCGGTCGATGTCCCCGGGCAGCATGCGGTATTGCGCGTCGGCCTGCAGCATGACCTTCTTCACCCGGCCCTTGTCGATGAAGTCATTGACATAACTGCTGCCCCAGGCGGCGGAGAAGGTGTTGTTGATGTCCGACATCGACAGGCCCAGCGCGCCGGCCTTGTGCGGGTCGATCTCGAGGCGGAACTCGGGCGTGTCTTCCAGCCCGTTCGGCCGCACCGCCACCAGGCGCTTGTTGGCCGACAGTTCGCCCAGCAGCTGGTTGCGCGCCTGCGTCAGCGCCGCATGGCCGAGGTTGGCGCGGTCTTGCAGCATCAGGTCGAAGCCGGTGGCGTTGCCGAGCTCGGACACGGCCGGCGGCGCGAAGGCGAACACCCGCGCATCGCGGATCGTGGCGAAGAAGGCGCCGGCCCTGGCGGCCACGCCGGTCACGCTCAGAGCCTCGCCCTTGCGCTCGTCCCAGGGCTTGAGCTTGACGAAGGCGAAGCCGGTGTTCTGCCCGCTGCCGGCGAAGCTGAAGCCCGACACCGCGAACACGCCGGCCACCGCGTCCTTCTGGTCTTCCAGGAAATGATGTTCGACCTGGTGGATCACCTCGTCGGTGCGCACACCGGTGGCGCCAGGCGGCAGCTGGAGCAGCACGAACAGCGTGCCCTGGTCTTCGTCGGGCAAAAAGCCGACCGGCAGCTTCATGAAGCCGAACACCACGGCCGCCACCAACACGGCGTAGACGGCCATGTAGCGCCAGCCCTTGCCCAGCATGTGGCGCACGATGCCCTGGTAGCCGCGATTGCCGCGGTCGAAGCTGCGGTTGAACCAGCCGAAGAAGCCTGTGCTCGCCATGGCATGGCCCGTGACCGCAGACTTGGCCACCGGCTTGAGCAGCGTGGCGCACAGCGCCGGCGTGAGCACCATCGCCACCAGCACCGACAGCGTCATGGCCGAGACGATGGTGACCGAGAACTGGCGGTAGATCACCCCGGTGGAGCCGCCGAAGAAGGCCATGGGCACGAACACCGCGGCCAGCGCCAGGGCCACGCCGACGAGGGCGCCGGTGATCTGGCCCATGGACTTGCGGGTTGCCTCCCTGGGCGACAAGCCCTCTTCCGTCATCACCCGCTCCACGTTTTCCACCACCACGATGGCGTCGTCCACCAACAGGCCGATGGCCAGCACCATGGCGAACATGGTCAGCGTGTTGATGGTGAAGCCGAAGGCCGCGAGCACGCCGAATGTGCCCAGCAGCACCACCGGCACGGCGATGGTCGGGATCAGCGTGGCGCGAAAGTTCTGCAGGAACAAATACATCACCAGGAACACCAGCACCACGGCTTCCACCAGGGTGCGCACCACCTCCTCGATGGAGATGCGCACGAAGGGTGTGGTGTCGTAGGGCTTCTGCACCTTCATGCCCTGCGGGAAGAATTTGGCAAGCTCGTCCACCCGGGCGTCGATGGCCTTCACCGTGTCCAGCGCATTGGCGCCGGCGGCGAGCTTGATCGCCAGGCCCGCGGCCGGCTTGCCGTTGTAGCGGCCCACCGTGCTGTAGCTTTCGCTGCCGAGCTCGATGCGGGCCACGTCGCGCAGCCGCACCTGCGAGCCATCGGCCTGGGTGCGCAGCAGGATGTCCTGGAACTCCTCCGCGGTCTTGAGCCGGGTCTGCGCGGTGATGGTGGCATTGATCTGCTGGTTGCCGCTGGCCGGCAGCGCGCCGAGCTGGCCGGCGGAGACCTGGGCGTTCTGCGCCTGGATGGCGGTCTTCACGTCGATCGGCGTGAGGCTGAAGTTGGCCAGCTTGTCCGGGTCGAGCCAGACCCGCATCGCGTACTGCGCGCCGAACAGCGTGGTGTCGCCCACGCCTTCGACGCGGCTGATCGCGTCCTGCACATTGGCGGCCACGTAGTCGGACAGGTCGGAGCCGTTCATGCTGCCGTCTTCGGACGTGAAGGCCAGCACGTTCAGGAAGTTGGTGGCCGACTTGGTCACCGCCACACCCTGCTGCTGCACCTCTTGCGGCAACAGCGCCGTGGCCAGCGCGAGCTTGTTCTGCACCTGCACCTGGGCGGTGTCGGGGTCGGTGCCGTTCTCGAAGGTCAGCGTGATGGTGACCTGGCCGGAGGACTCGCTGGTCGAGGCCATGTAGCTCAACCGGTCCAGCCCCTTCATCTTCTGCTCGATGACCTGGGTGACGCTGTCCTCCAGCGTCTTGGCCGAAGCGCCGGGGTAGTTGGCGGTGATCGCGACGGCCGGCGGCGCGATGCTCGGGTACTGCGCGATCGGCAGGGTGAAGATCGACAGGACACCGGCCAGCATCACGATGATGGCCAGGACCCAGGCGAAGATGGGGCGGTCGATGAAAAAGCGTGCCATGGGTATCTTTCGTGCCGATCAGTTCGTGGCGCTCTTGGCGTTTGTGTTGATGTCGGCGCCGGCGGCCGAGGCCAACGACTTCGGGGCCCACGGCACGGTCTTCACCTCGGCACCGGGCGCGGCGCGCTGCTGACCGTCGACCACGATCTGCTCGCCGGCCAGCAGGCCGCTGCGCACCAGCCACTGGTCGCCCACGGCGCGTTCGGTCTCGAGCAGGCGGCGCTGCAGCTTGTGGTCGGCGCCCACCACATAGGCGGTGGGTTTGCCGGTGCTGTCACGCGACACCGCCTGCTGCGGCACCAGGAGCCCCTGCTCCTTCACACCTTCTTGCAGCACGGCGCGCACATACATGCCGGGCAGCAGGTCGGCCTTGGGGTTGGGGAACACCGCGCGCAGCGTGATCGCGCCGGTGCTCTGGTCCACGGTGACGTCGGAGAACTCAAGCCGGCCTTCGAGCGGATAGGCGCTGCCGTCTTCCAGCATCAGCAGCACCTTGGCCGCATTGGCCGCACTGGCCGAATTCGCGCCGGCCTTCTGCAGGTCACCGCGGGCCATGGCCTGCTTCAGGCGCAGCAGCGCCGCGCTGGGCTGGGTCAGGTCGACATAGATCGGGTCGAGCTGCTGGATGGTGGCCAGCGCGCTGGTCTGACTGGCCGTGACCAGCGCACCCGGCGTGACGCTGGATTTGCCGATACGCCCCGAGATCGGCGCGTCGACGCGGGCATAGGCCAGGTTGATGCGGCTGGTCTCGACGTTGGCCCTGGCCGAGGCCACGTCGGCCTCGCCCTGGCCGAGCGCGGCGGCAGCGTCGTCGTAGTCCTGCTGGCTCACGGCCTGGATCGCCACCAGTTCCTTGTAGCGGTCGGCCTTGAGCCGGGTGGTCTTCAGGCTGGCCTGGGCCTTGGCGAGCGCGGCCACGTTGCTGTCGTAGGCGGCCTTGTAGGTGGCCGGGTCGAGCTGGTAGAGCGCCTCGCCGGCCTTCACGTCACTGCCTTCGCGAAACTTGCGCGCCTGGACGATGCCGCCCACCTGCGGGCGCACGTCGGCGATCAGGAAAGGCACGGTGCGCCCCGGCAGCTCGGTGCTCAGCGCCACGCGCTGCGGCTGCACCGTGACCACGCCCACCTCGGGCATGCCCTCGGCCGGCGGCGGGCCACCCGGCGGCTTGCCGCAGGCGGTGAGCAGGAAGGCGGCCACAAGCGCCGCGGCAAGGGTCGAGCAATAAGCGAAAGCTGGTCGCATGGGATTCTCCTGAGAGGATGTCGAGATCGGTTAGCCGGCATTAAACATACCGTACTGTACGGTAATGTAATTTGACAGAATTACAGTGTCAAGCAATACTGAACAGGTTGGTATGGAAATAAGGAGACCCCACGGCATGAGAGTCAAAACCGAGGCCAAGCGCGACGCCATCGTGAAAGCCGCATCTGAAGTTTTTCTGGCATCGGGCTTCGAAGGCGCGTCGATGGCCGAAATCGCCGCCCGCGTGGGCGGATCGAAGGCCACGCTCTATGGCTATTTCAGCTCCAAGGAAGAGCTGTTCGTCGAGGTCACGCTGGGTGCCGCGAGGAAACACATCGAGCCGATCTTTGCCTCGCTGGCCGGCGAGCACGACGACATGGAACAGACACTGCGGCGCTTCGGTGAAAAGACCCTGGTCTGGCTGTGCATGGAGTCGTCCATCCAGGCGCGCCGGGCCATCATTGCGGAATCGGGGCGCAGCGGCATCGGTTTGCGCTTCTTCGAAGGCGGCCCGAAAAAAGGCCAGGAGGAACTCGCCCGCTTTCTTGAGCTGCAGATGGACAAGGGCCGGCTGCGCCGCGCCCCCCCCCTGGTGGCGGCGCGCCACCTCACCGCTCTGCTGGAGTCGGAAACCGTCACCCCGCTGCTTTACGGCATCGAGAAAAAGCAGTCGAGAGCCCAGGTGCGGCAGGCGGTGGACCGGGCGGTGGAGGCCTTTCTCGCCGGTTATGCGAGCCCGGCGGCCAAGCGCGGTTGATCCGGAGCGAAAATCCGCGTTCAATCGACGCAGACAATGCCATCATGGACACCAAGACCTCCCCCGAGCCAACCGGGCCGATCGGGCCAACCGCGCTGAGCCGACCCACCTGCCCTGCCCACCTGGACCACCATGCGGCTGCTGCTGGTTGAAGACGAAGCCGAGATGGCCTCGTGGCTGGTGCGCGCGTTCAAGCAAAGCGGCTTCGTGCCCGACCACGCGCCGGATGCCGCCACCGCCGAATCGCTGCTGGCCGGCAATGACTACGACGCCGTGGTGCTCGACCTGCGCCTGCCCGACAAACACGGCCTGACCCTGTTGGCCGACCTGCGCAAGGCCGGCAACCGCACGCCGGTGCTGGTGCTGACCGCACAGGGTTCGCTGCAAGACCGGGTGAAGGGCCTGAACCTCGGCGCGGACGACTTCCTGACCAAGCCCTTCGCCATCGAAGAGCTGGAAGCCCGCCTCACCGCCCTGGTGCGGCGCAGCCGCGGACGCGCCCACGCCGCCATGCAATGTGGCTCGCTCTCCTGCGCCCACGACAGCCGGGTCTTCACCCTGGCCGGCACCCTGCTGCAGCTCACCCCGCGCGAGAGCGCGGCGCTGTCGGTGCTGCTCGCGCGCAGCGGCTCGCCGGTGGAAAAATCGCATCTCTCGGGCAAGGTCTTTCCGACCAATAGCAACGCCGGCCCCGATGCCATCGAACTGGTGCTGCACCGGCTGCGCCGCAAGCTCGCCGGTGCCGACGTGCGCATCGTCACCGTGCGCGGCCTGGGTTATATGCTGGAGAGCACCGCTTTCGAAAAAATGCCGGATGAAGACGCAGCCTGAAGTTCGCACATGAGGATCCTGCGCACCGACCCCGATCGCTTCGGCATCCGCGCACGCCTGCTCACGCTGCTGATCCCCGGCATCCTCGGCCTGCTGGCCATGGACAGCTGGAACGATTACCGCGCGCTGCGCAGCCTGGTGCAAGATGGGTACGACCGCTCCATGCTCGAGTCGGTGAACGCCTTGCGCGGCGGCATCGGCCTGGCGCCGGACGGCAGCCTGCGCCTGGATGTGCCGCCCTTCGTGCTGCAGACGCTGCACGACGCCCCCGGGCCGCCGCACCGCCACCTGCATGTGGGCTTGAAGCCGCGGGGCATCGCAAAGGAAGACGCCGCACGCCGCGAGCTCACCTTGCTGGGCGAAGCGGACCTGCCAGCACCGCCGCCGCCACCGCCGTCGCCTCGGCCGCCCCGGCCGCCGCTGCGCCCCCCACTGCCGCCGCCCATGCCGCCCACGCAGCTTGTGCCGCTTGTGCCGAACATGGCATCGCCAGCGTCGTCGCCCGCCTCGGCCTCACTCCCGGCGCAGGTTGCGGCTGCCGCGGTGCCGGTCTGGTACGACAGCCGCTACGATGGCCAACCGGTCCGGGTGGTGGCATTGCAAAGCCAGGTCGTCGACGGGCATGGCCAGCCTTTCGAGCTGTTGATCCAGGCCGCCGAGAGCACCGGCCCGCGCGACAGGGCCCAGGCCGCCTCGTCGCAGCAGGCGCTGATCCGCGATACACGCATGGTGCTGGTGGTGATCCTGCTGGTGTGGCTCGGCGTGACCTGGTCGCTGGCGCCGCTTGAGCGGCTGCGCAAGTCGGTGCTGGCCAGCAAAGGCCACGATCTGAAACCGCTCGACACCAGCGATGTGCCGCACGAGGTGGCGCCGCTGGTCGCGGCGGTGAACCAGCACGTGGCCAGCTACCGCGAATTACTCGACCAGCAATCGCAGTTCCTGGCCGACGCCTCGCACCAGTTGCGTACGCCGCTGGCCATCATGATGACCCAGGCCGGCTTTGCGTTGCGCGAGAAAGACCCCGAGCAGCACCGCGCCACCTTGCGTGCCATCATCACCCAGATCTCTCGCAGCCGGCGCCTGTGCGAGCAACTGCTGTCGCTGGCCCATGCGAGCGACAGCACACCGCCGGACGACAGGCCCGAATGGCTGGACCTCAATACCGTGGCCAAGGACGTGGTGCTGCAATACCTCACCCTGGCGCACGAGAAGAACCAGGATCTGGGTTGGGAAACGCCGGAAGACCATGTGTCGGCGGCCCCAACGGTTCCGGTATTGGCCCGCGGCGCCGAGCTGCACGAGGCGCTCTCCAACCTGGTGCACAACGCCATCGTCTACACGCCTCCTGGCGGTCACATCACGGTCATGGTCAGCAGCGAAAACGGCACGGCCGTGGCCGAGGTGCGAGACAGCGGGCCGGGCATCGCCAAGGCACGGCGTGCGGAAGTTTTCGAGCGCTTCCACCATGGCGGCACCCCTTCTGAAAAAGGCCAGCCCGACGTCGCGCACGGTGCCGGCCTGGGCATGGCCATCGCCCGGGCCTACGCCAGGCGCAACGGCGGCGACATCGAGCTCGCCGACGCGGCCGCAGACGGCGCCGGTCAAGGCGATCAAGCAGCCCGGACCGCCAACGCCACCGGCCTGCGCGCCATCCTGCGCCTGCCACTCGCGCCCTCTTCCTCGCCCTCCACTTCGCCCCCATCTTCGCCCTCTAGAACGGGCTGAACGGCCACGCCGCGCGCCGCCGGGCCACGGGTTTTCCTGGTTAGTGAAAACACGTATTTTGAAGTCCCTTCCATAAAACGAAAGCCGATTGGAAGGGTGGTTTTCTACCATCCCCTCCAACCCGAACGCTTCGCCGTCTGCGTATCCGCACGGCCCGCTGGCTCGGGAGCAACCACAAGGAGCCCCGGATGAACCATCCCCTGTCGACGACAACGCCCTCCATGGCGCAACCATGGAGCCGCCTCCCATGAACCTGAAGAACCGAAACTTCGTCAGGGGCCTGTTCCTCATGGCGATCGCCCTGCTGTTCGGCCTGGTGGCAATGAATTATTCGATCGGCGAACTGAGCCGTTCCGGCCCCGGACTGTTCCCGGTGATGATCAGCACCTTCCTGTTCCTGATCGGCGTGCTCACCGTGGTGCGTTCACATTTCGTCGAACCGGTGCCGCTGGACTACAACGTCAAGAACATCGCGCTGATCTTGCTAAGCCTGGTCGGTTTCGCGGTGCTCTCCGAATACGTGAACATGATCCTCGGCATCATCTTCCTGGTGTTCTGCTCCACCTTCGCCGGCACCTCGTATTCGGTGGCGCGCAACGTCAAGATCTCGATCGGCCTGATCCTGGTCGCCTTCGCCTTCAAGAACTTTCTCGGCCTCAGCCTGCCGCTCTACTAAATGGAAATCCTGCACAACCTCTCCTTCGGGTTCGAACAGGCACTGACCTGGCAGAACCTGATGTACTGCGCCCTGGGCTGCACCGTGGGCACACTCATCGGCCTGCTGCCGGGCCTCGGCCCGCTGTCCACCATCAGCCTGCTGCTGCCGCTGACCTACTCCATCCCCACCGGCGGCGCACTCATCATGCTGGCCGGCATCTACTACGGAGCCCAGTACGGTGACAGCGTGAGCGCGATCACAATGAAGATACCGCATGCGAGCAGCATCGTGGCCTGCATCGACGGCTACCAGATGACGCTCAAGGGCAAGACCGGCCTGGCCTTGTTCACCGCAGGCATCTCCAGCTTCATCGGTGGCACGGTCGCGATCGTCGTGCTGGCGACGATGGCGCCCACACTGGGCGAAGTCGGCTTCCTGTTCGGCCCGGCCGACTACTGCGCCCTGATGCTGCTCGGCTTCTTCTGCGTGAGCTTCGTCAGCGCCGGCAGCCTGCTCAATGGCCTGGCCATGGCCATGGTCGGTGTGCTACTCGGCATGGTCGGCACCGACGTCAACAGCGGCGTGGCACGCTACACCATGAACCTGCCGTTCCTGATGGACGGCATCGGCCTGATCAGCATCGCGCTGGGCTGCTTCGGCATCGCCGAGGTCGTGAAAAACCTCGATAACAAGAACGTGCTGACCCCGTTCAACGGCACGATCAAGCTGATGCCGACCTGGCCTGAGTTCAAGCGCATCATCCCGAGTGCCCTGCGCGGCAGCGTGATCGGCTCGATCCTGGGCATTTTGCCCGGCGGCGGCCCGACCATCGCCCAGTTCGCCGCCTACGCGGCCGATAAGAAGTTCAGCAAATACAAACACGAAATCGGCACCGGCTGCATCGAAGGCGTGGCCGGCCAGGCCGCAGCCGACGAAGCCGCAGCACGCACCAGCTTCATCCCGCTGATGGCCATCGGCATTCCCGAAAACGCCGTCATGGCGCTGATGATGGCCGCCTTCGTGGTCAAGGGCATCCAGCCCGGCCCCAACATGATCGCCACCCACCCCGACCTGTTCTGGGGCCTGGTGGCCAGCATGTGGGTCGGCAACGTCTTTCTGGTGGTGCTGAACGTGCCGCTGGTGCGCTACTGGCTGTCGGTGTTCAAGATCCCCTACACCGTGCTGTTCCCGGCGATCCTGTTCTTCTGCTGCATCGGCACCTTCAGCATCAACAACAGCCTGGACGACATCTACACCACCGCGGTGTTCGGCCTGATCGGCTACCTGTTCCTGCGCCTGGACATGGAAGCCGCGCCGCTGATGCTCGGCTTCATCCTCGGGCCGATGCTGGAAGAAAACTTCCGCCGCGCCATGCTGCTGAGCCGCGGCAGCTTCAGCGCCTTCTTCACCCGCCCCATCAGCGCAACCCTGCTGTCGGTGATCGGCATCATGGTGGTCTGGCAGATCGTGGCCTTCCTGATCAAGCTGCGCAAGGCCCATGGCAAGCCGATCCACATCGAAACCGCGGAAGAGCGCATCGATCACCAGACCAAGGCCAGCCCGGTGCCCAACGCACCACAGCCGCTGTAAGCAGGCAAACCGCATCGAGAGAAAAGCCCCGGCACGTCATCACGGCCGGGGCTTTTTGAATCCCCTACAATCCAAACCCTTGTATCCACAACCCGCCCGCTGCCGGCGGGTTGTTTCATGCGGGTGTAGCTCAATGGCAGAGCTGTTGCTTCCCAAGCAACTGACGAGGGTTCGATTCCCTTCACCCGCTCCAGTTCACGCCCCAGCCTCGTAGCCGCGTGACACCTTGACGGCGAGCGCTGTCTTCTCCCTCCACCTGCCCCCGCCGCCATGGCCTGCATGCACGACTTCAAAGCTCGCGCAGAGGCCTGTGCAAGACCTGTAATTTCTTTCCCGCAAACGGAATGTCTGCCGCAGAATGCATACATTCCACAACAGGTTTCAGAGGAGTCTCCCATGAAGCTCAGCGTCAAACTCCCCCTGGCTTTTGCCATTTCGCTCCTGGTCCTGTTTGCGGCCGCGCTGTTCGGCATCTTTCAGTTGAACCAGGCCTTGAACACCTACCGCACCACGGTGGCCGACAACTTCGCCAACGAACGCGCCGTGTCCGGCATGCTGAACGACTTCAAGACCCAGACCCAGGAATGGAAAAACGTGCTGCTGCGCGGCAAGGACCCGAAGCAGCTGGAACGCTACTGGGGCGCGTTCGAGGCCAAGGACCGCGAGGTGAACACCCAGGCGCGGCAGTTGCTGGCCACGCTGCGCGCCGGCCCGAGCCGGGAAGCCATCGACAAATTCACCCAGGCGCACCAGCGCATGGGCCAGGCCTACCACCAGGGCTTCGAGGCCTTCAAGGCGGCCGACCACGATCCGCAGGCCGGCGACAAGGCCGTGCAGGGCATCGACCGCGAGCCGGCCAAGCTGCTCGACGATGCCGGCGACATGATCCAGAAGGCCAGTGCCGCCGTGTCCGCCGAGGCCACCCAGGCCGCGCAACGCGCCACCGTCATCAGCCTGTCGGTGATGTCGGTGGTGTGTGCGCTGGGCATCTTCGGTGCGGTGCTGTTCAGCCGCTCGGTGGTGCGCCCGCTGCACGAGGCGGTGGCGGTGTCGCGCGCGGTGGCCGACGGCAACCTCACCGTGGCCAGCCAGAGCCGGGGCCAGGACGAAATCGCCCAGTTGCTCAACGCGCTCTACGACATGCAGTCCAGCCTGGCCCGGGTGGTGGCTGGCGTGCGGCTCAACGCCGACAGCGTGGCCATGGCCAGCGCCGAAATCGCCAAGGGCAACAACGATCTCTCGGCCCGCACCGAGCAACAGGCCAGCGCCCTGGAGGAAACTGCCGCCTCGATGGAGCAGCTGAGTTCCACCGTGGCCCAGAACGCCAGCAATGCGCGCCAGGCCAATCAGTTGGCCCTGAACGCGTCCACCGTGGCGGTCCAGGGCGGCGACGTGGTGGCCGAGGTGGTGAGCACCATGAAGGGCATCAACGACAGTTCGAGCAAGATCGCCGACATCATCGGCGTGATCGATGGCATCGCCTTCCAGACCAACATCCTGGCGCTGAACGCCGCGGTGGAAGCCGCGCGTGCCGGCGAGCAAGGCCGCGGGTTCGCGGTGGTGGCCAGCGAAGTACGCAGCCTGGCCGGGCGCAGCGCCGAAGCGGCCAAGGAAATCAAGGCATTGATCGGTGCCAGCGTGGAACGCGTGGGCCAGGGCTCGGCGCTGGTGGACCGCGCCGGCGTGACCATGCAGGAGGTGGTGGCGGCGATCCGCCGGGTCACCGACATCATGGGCGATATCAGTGCGGCCAGCAGCGAACAGAGTTCCGGTGTGGCGCAGATCGGCGAAGCTGTGATGCAGATGGACCAGGCCACGCAGCAGAACGCGGCCCTGGTGGAAGAAAGCGCGGCGGCCGCCGAAGGCCTGAAGTCACAGGCGCTGCAACTGGTGCAGGCGGTGGCGGTGTTCAGGCTGGACAAGCAGCCGCTGCGGTTGTCGGCCAGCTGAGAGGATTCTTAAAGCAGCTTCACGCCCGTCTTGGACTGCAGCTGCTCCAGCGAAACGCCGGGCGCGAGCTCCACCACTTTCAGGCCATCGGGTGTCACGTCCAGCACCGCCAGGTCGGTGATGATGCGGTCGACCACGCCCACGCCGGTCAGCGGCAGGGTGCACTTGGACAGGATCTTCAGGTCTTCGGTGCCGTCCTTCTTTTTGGCGACGTGCTCCATCAGCACGATCACCCGCTTGACGCCGGCCACCAGGTCCATGGCGCCGCCCATGCCCTTGACCATCTTGCCCGGGATCATCCAGTTGGCCAGGTCACCGTGTTCGCTGACCTGCATCGCGCCCAGGATGCTGAGGTTGATCTTGCCGCCGCGGATCATGGCGAAGCTGTCATGGCTGCCGAAGATGGCCGAACCGGCAATGGTGGTCACGGTTTGTTTGCCGGCGTTGATCAGGTCGGCGTCCACCGCGTCCTCGGTGGGAAACGGGCCGATGCCGAGCATGCCGTTTTCGGACTGCAGCCAGACTTCCTTGTCGGCCGGCACAAAATTGGCCACCAGCGTGGGAATGCCGATACCCAGGTTCACATAAAAACCGTCTTCGAGTTCCTGCGCCGCGCGTGCGGCCATTTGGTCTTGGGTCCAGGCCATGGTCAAACACCTTCTTTCTTGCTGATCGGCAATTGATTGGGCAGCTTCGCATCACTCACCGCCGCGGCCTGGGCGATCACCGCCTGGGCCTCTACCTTGGCAGCCGCCACGTCCACCGGTGCCGCCGCACTCACGGTGCGTTTTTCGATGCGTTTTTCGGGGCTGGCATTGAGCACGATGCGGTGCACGTAGATGCCGGGCAGATGGATCTCGTCCGGCGCGAGCTCACCGGTCTCGACGATTTTCTCCACCTCGACGATGCAGACCTTGCCGGCCATGGCCACCGCGGGGTTGAAGTTGCGCGCCGTGAGGCGGAACTGCAGGTTGCCCGACTTGTCGGCCACATGCGCCTTGACCAGCGCGACGTCGGGCACCAGCGAGCGCTCCATCACATAGGTCTCGCCATCGAAATCGCGCTGCTCCTTGCCCTCGGCCACCAGCGTGCCCACACCGGTCTTGGTGAAGAAAGCCGGGATGCCGGCACCGCCGGCGCGCAGCTTTTCGGCCAGCGTGCCCTGCGGCGTGAATTCGAGTTCGAGTTCGCCGGCCAGGTACTGGCGTTCGAACTCCTTGTTTTCGCCGACGTAGCTGGAGATCATCTTCTTGATCTGGCGCGTCTCCAGCAGCTTGCCCAGGCCGAAGCCGTCCACGCCCGCGTTGTTGGAGATGACCGTCAGGTTCTTCTTGCCGCTGTCGCGCAGCGCGTCGATCAGCGCCTCCGGGATGCCGCACAAGCCGAAGCCACCCACGGCCATGAGCTGGCCATCCTGCACGACGCCCTTCAAGGCGTCTTCGGCAGAAGGAAAAATTTTATTCACACAGTGCTCCTATGAAAAACACGACCGACGATACTACCTATTCGCATACGTAGAAGCTCGTAAGTAGCAACCCAAGGATGGACCCGAAACAGCAAGACCCGGCCGCCGCGCCAATCGACTACCGCCTGGCCTTCGAACTCGCGCCGGTGGGCCTGGTACTGTCGCGCCACCGCATGATTGTGGACTGCAATCAGCATCTGTGTGAAATGTTTGGCGCCTCGCGCGCCAGCCTGGTGAACCAGTCCTTCCTGGTGCTGTATCCGAGCGCGCTGGAGTTCGAGCGCACCGGTGCGCGCATCGCGCCGATCCTGAACGCCCGCGGCCACTACGCCGACGACCGCATCATGAAAAGGGTGGACGGCCGCTTCAAGGGCGAGACCTTCTGGTGCCACGTGACCGGACGCGCCTTCAACCGCAACGCGCCGCACGAGGCCGGCATCTGGACCTTCGAGGACCTGTCGTCGCGCCGGCCGGTCAAGGCCGAACTCACCGCCCGCGAGCGCGAGGTGGCGGCCATGCTGATGGACGGCCACACTTCAAAAGAGATCGGCCGGCTGCTCGGCATCAGCCACCGCACGGTAGAGATCTACCGCGCGCGGCTGATGCGCAAGTACGGCGCGAACACCACGGCCGACCTGGTGCACAAGCTGATGGCGGGCTAAGAACGTGTTTGCGTTCCTGGCCCGCGTGCCCATTCATCAGGCCAGGTCGAATCGGTCCAGGTTCATCACCTTGGTCCAGGCCGCGACGAAGTCCCGGGTGAACTTCTCCTTGCCGTCCGCGCTGGCATAAACCTCGGCATAGGCGCGCAGCACCGAGTTGGAGCCGAAGATCAGGTCGCTACGGGTGCCGGTGTACGTCGCCTTGCCGCTCTTGCGGTCCTTGCCTTCGAAGATTTCGGCCTCGCTGTCCACCGGTTTCCATTCGATGCCCATGTCGAGCAGCTTGACGAAGAAGTCGTTGCTGAGTGTGCCGACCTTGTCGGTGAAGACGCCGTGCCGGCTGCCGTCGACGTTGGCGCCAAGCACACGCAGGCCGCCGACCAGCACGGTCATCTCCGGCGCGGTCAGGGTCAGCAGTTGGGCCTTGTCGACCAACAGGGATTCGGTCGGCACGCCGATCTTGCCCTTCTTGTAGTTGCGGAAGCCGTCGGCCAGAGGTTCGAGCGGGGCGAAGGCCTCGACATCGGTCTGCGCCTGCGTGGCGTCGACCCGGCCGGGTGAAAACGGCACTTCGACCGCGGCACCAGCCGCCTTGGCCGCCAGCTCGACGCCGACGCTGCCGGCCAGCACGATCACGTCGGCCAGCGAGGCCTTGCCCGAAGCCTTCTGGATCTCGACCAGCTTGGGCAGGGCCTTGACGGCGGCCGTGTTGACTTCCCAGTCTTTCTGCGGGGACAAGGCCAGGCGCGCACCGTTGGCACCGCCACGCTTGTCGCCGCCACGGAAGGTGGAGGCCGAAGCCCAGGCCACCGACACCAGCTCACTCACCGAGAGCCCCGATGCCGCGATCCTGGCCTTGAGGTCGGCGATGTCCGCCGCGGTCGGCTTGTGGGTGGCCTCGGGCAGCGGGTCTTGCCAGATCAGGTCTTCCTTCGGGACTTCCGGGCCAAGGTAACGCGCCTTCGGCCCCATGTCGCGGTGGGTCAGCTTGAACCAGGCACGGGCAAAAGCATCGGCGAAGGCCTGCGGGTCTTCATGGAAGCGCTTGGATATCTTGCCGAACTCCGGATCGAAGCGCAGGGTCAGGTCGGTGGTCAGCATGGTGGGCTTGTTGAACTTGCCCGGCACATGCGCATCGGGGATGATGTCCGGCCCGTTCTTGGCCACCCACTGCTTGGCACCGGCGGGCGACTTGGTCAGCTCCCATTCGTACTTGAACAGGTTCTCGAAGAAGTTGTTGCTCCACAGCGTCGGGGTCTTGGTCCAGGTCACCTCCAGACCGCTGGAGACGGTGTCCTTGCCGTGGCCGCCGCCGTAGTTGCTGGTCCAGCCCAGGCCTTGGGCCTCGATCGATCCACCCTCGGGTTCCGGGCCCTTGTGTGACTCCGGCGCGGCGCCGTGGGCCTTGCCGAAGGTATGGCCACCGGCGATCAGGGCGACGGTCTCTTCGTCGTCCATGGCCATGCGGCTGAAGGTGGCGCGGATGTCCTTGGCCGCGGCCATGTAGTCACCGCTGGCGTTCGGGCCTTCCGGGTTCACGTAGATCAGGCCCATGTGGGTGGCGCCCACACTGCTGATGAGCTCGCGGTCGCCCTGGAAGCGCTTGTCGTCGCCCAGCCACTTGGTTTCGGCGCCCCAGCCCACATCCATGTCTGGTTCCCACACGTCTTCACGGCCGCCGGCAAAACCGAAAGTGCGAAAGCCCATGGACTCCAGCCCCACATTGCCGGCCAAAATGAACAGGTCGGCCCAGGAAATCTTCTGGCCATATTTTTGCTTGACGGGCCAGAGCAGGCGGCGCGACTTGTCGATGTTGACGTTGTCGGGCCAGGAATTGAGTGGCGCGAAACGCTGCTGGCCACGCCCACCGCCGCCGCGGCCATCGGTGGTGCGGTAGGTGCCGGCGCTGTGCCAGGCCATGCGGATCATCTGCGGGCCATAGTGGCCGAAGTCGGCCGGCCACCAGTCCTGGCTGTCGGTCATGAGCCTGACCAGGTCGGCCTTGAGCGCCTTGTAGTCGAGCTTCTTGAACTCTTCGGCGTAATTGAACTTCCCGCCCAGCGGGTCGGACTTGTTGGAATGCTGGTTCAGCAAATCGACCCGCAACTGGTTGGGCCACCAGTCTTTGTTGGACGTACCGCCGCCGGCGGCATGGTGGAAGGGACACTTGGCTTCGTTGGACATGGGGATCTCCTTTGTCGGTTGAATGGCTGCATTTGCTACTACATCAGGCGCACGGTTCAGCACGGTTCAGTTGCCTGGCGGTTCAGGCTGCCGGCAACCGGAAGCCATGCCGCAGGGGCAGACGGAAATATGCGCTCATACATCTCCTTTGCAAATGACAGCGAGGGACATTCATAGTAATTAATCACTATGAAATTCAGAACTCAATAAAATCTATACATCGCATAGATGTTTTCAAAGACGTCTCCACGTGTGGACATGCCACGAGAGACCAGGTCACCATGGATGAGTTGAATGCGTTTCTGACGGAGACAAGCCCATGCCCGAACGTTACCCCGCCCCCATACTGATCGACCTGCCCGAAGACATCAAGGCCAAGGTGCTCGAGGTGCAGGACAAGGCCGGGTTCATCCCCAACGTGTTCCTCGCCCTGGCCCGCCGCCCTGCCGAGTGGCGCGCATTCTTTGCGTACCACGACGCACTGATGCTCAAGGAGGAAGGCTCGCTCACCAAGGGCGACAGGGAAATGATCGTCACCGCCACCAGCGCGGCCAACCAATGCCTTTATTGCGTGGTGGCCCATGGCGCGCTGCTGCGCATCTACGAGAAGAAACCCCTGGTGGCCGACCAGGTGGCGGTGAACTACCTGAAGGCCGACATCACGCCGCGCCAGCGCGCCATGCTCGACTTCGCGATGAAAGTCTGCAGCCAATCCCATGCCATCGACAAGGCCGATTTCGAAGCCCTGCAGGCCCACGGCTTCAGCGACGAAGACGCCTGGGACATCGCCGCCATCACCGCGTTCTTCGGGCTGTCGAACCGCATGGCCTCCTTCAGCGGCATGCTGCCCAACCCGGAGTTCTACCTGCTGGGGCGGGTGCCGAAAGCGAAGTGAGGCCGCCTCATTCCGAGACCAGCTTGCGCATCCAGTCGGGCAGTGTCATCGCCTTCTGCTCTGGAAAGTTCACCCAGATGGTGGTCGCACCGCCGGCCGCGCAGACCACACCCGGCTGATCGGCCCGCTCCATCGTCGCCCAGCTCTCGAAGGTGGTGCGGGCCGGGTCGCTCACGTACATCTTGACCAGCACGTCGCCCGGGTATTCGAGCTGCTTGTAGAAGTTGCAGAACGCGTTGACGATCAGCGGGCCCTCGCCCAGCGGGTCGGGCATGCAGCCGATGGAGCGCATCCACTCGATGCGCACCGTCTCCAGGTAGCGGAAATAGCTGCCGTTGTTGACGTGGCTCATCGCGTCCATGTCGCCCCAACGGATGGGGATGGCCATCTCGAACACGAGTTTTTTCTTTTCAGGGATTTCGATCTTCATGGCCGAACTCTACCGTGACGCTCAACTGTGCGCGCGGATGGACGAAATGATGCCCAAGGTGAACAAAACACAGGCCGCCCATTGCAGCATGCTCGGCCAGGCGCCGTCCCACAGGAACGAATAAAACAGCGCGAACAAGGTTTCGCTCACGATCAGTTGGCCGCACAGGCTGGTGCTCAGGCGCCGGCTGGCCACGTTCCAGAGGATGGAGCCGAGCCAGGCCGAGCCCAGGCCGGTGGCTACGAAAACCATGGCGGCCAGGCCGTTCTGGTCGAGCGCCAAAAGCTTTTTCGCTTCCGACCCCACGGCCAGCCACAAAGCCACGGCACTGGCACCGGTCACCAGACCCAGCCAGTTCGACCACACCGCACCCGTGACCTCAGGATGGCGTTTGAGCCAGGCCGCGTTATACAAGGCGAACACGGTCCACGAGACCATGCTCACCACCGCCAGCGCCATGCCGCGCCAGACGTGCGGATGCGCCGCCGCAGTGTCCACCACGTCCGCCACATCGGCCGATTGCTGCGAGATGAACATCAGGCCCAGCCCCGCGGCCGTGAGCGCCAGCCCCGGCAGCAGCGTGGACCAGCGCAGGTGCGCAGGTTTGCCCAGCAGCATCAGCCAGATCGGAATCGTGCCGATGATCAGGCTCGGAAGTTCGGTGCCGGCATCGCGCACGGCCAGCACCACCAGCAGGTAATAACCCGTGGCGCCGAGCACACTCATGCTCAGCGCGGCGCCCAGCTGCGGCCACGTCGGCCATCGCCGCGCACGCGGTGTGCCGAACACCAGTACAGCGGAGAGAAGCCCCCAGGTGATGTAGCGCCCCGCCGCGATATCGACCGGCGAAAACCCGTTCAGCAAACGCGGCACGACAAACACCAGGCCCCAGAAGGCCCCGGCCCCCAGGCCGGCCAATACCCCTGTCAGCATTCTTCAGGACGCGCCGAAGCCGTCATCGGCGGTAATGACTGCGCCGTTCACAAAATGGCTCTGGCCGCTGGCCAGCAGCACCACCAGGCCATCCAGGTCTTCCGGCCTGCCCACACGTTTGCGCGGCAGCATCTGCACCAATTTCTCGCCCTGCTCGGTATGCCACAGGTGGTGGTTGATCTCGGTGTCGATGTAGCCCGGGCAGATGGCGTTCACATTGATGCCGTGCGGCCCCCACTCCACCGCCATGGCCTTGGTCATCTGGATCACCGCCGCCTTGCTCATGCAGTAGACGCCGATTTGCGGCAGCACCTTGAGCCCGGCCGTGCTGGCGATGTTGATGATGCGCCCGCCGGTGTAGCTGCCAGGGGCCGAGCCGTTGGCCCGCGCCAGCATGCGCCTGGCCACTTCCTGCGCCACGAAGAATGCGCCCTTCACATTGGTGCCGAAGATGAAGTCGTAGTCGTCCTCGTCCACCTCCTCCAGGCGCTGGCGGGTGCTCACGCCCGAGTTGTTGACCAGGATGTCGATGGAGCCGACTTCGGTCTCGGCATGGGCCACGGCCGACTTGATGGAGTCGCGGTCGGTCACGTCCAACTCCACCACATGGCAGTCGCCGCCCTCGCCTTCGATGCGGGCACGCAAGCCCTTGAGCTTGTCGACATTGCGGCTGGCCAACACCACGGCGGCGCCAGCACGCGACAGGGTCCGGGCAAACTGGGCGCCCAGCCCACCGGATGCGCCGGTGACGAAAGCCACGCGGCCCGATAGGTCGATGCTGTAAGCCATTGGAAAATCTCCACGAAGAAGGTTATCGCACGATTGTGACAGCGGGTATGCCGGCATCATCCGCCGCTGCGAATAAAATCGGCCGCGATCGAAACACTCCGTAACCGTGCGACCGCTGCCACCGGAGGCAAGTCACCGGCACATTGCGCCTTGCAGGCTCCCCTAGAGAGACACTCAGAGAGACCCCCATGACGAACGAAGAAATCCTTGCCCAATACGGTCCACGCGAAGCCATGGAGTACGACGTCGTCGTGGTCGGTGGCGGCCCCGGCGGCCTGGCTACCGCCATCCGGCTGAAGCAGCTTGCCGCAGAAAAGGGCACGGACGTCTCGGTGGTGGTGCTGGAAAAGGGCTCCGAGCCCGGCGCCCACATCTTGTCGGGCGCCATCATGGACCCGCGCGCACTCAGCGAACTGTTTCCCGACTGGAAAGCCATGGGCGCCCCGCTGAACCAGCCGGTGACCGACGACGCCATGGTCTTCCTCGGCCCGAAGTCGAGCTTTCGCACGCCCAACTTCCTGCTGCCGCACTGCTTCCAGAACCACGGCAACTACATCGTCAGCCTGGGCAATGTGACGCGCTGGCTGGCCGAGCAGGCCGAAGCGCTGGGCGTGGAAATCTTCCCCGGTTTTCCCGCCGCCGAAGTGTTGTACAACGAGAATGGTTCGGTGAAGGGCGTGGCCACCGGCAACATGGGCGTGGGCAAGGAAGGCGAGCCCACCGGCGACTTCCAGCTCGGCATGGAACTGCATGCCAAGTACACCATCTTCGCCGAAGGCGCGCGCGGCCACCTGGGCCGCCAGCTCATCAGCCGCTTCAAGCTCGACGCCGGCCGCGACCCGCAGACCTACGGCCTGGGCGTGAAGGAAGTCTGGGAGATCGACCCCAAGCGCCACCAGCCCGGCTTCGTGCTGCATACCGCCGGCTGGCCGATGGACAACAACACCTATGGCGGCGCCTTCCTGTACCACATGGAAGACAACAAGGTGACGATGGGCTTCATCACCGGACTCGACTACGCCAACCCCTACCTCAGCCCGTTCGAGGAAATGCAGCGCTGGAAAACCCACCCCAACATCCGCTGGTACCTCGAAGGCGACGAAGCCGCTGGCGTGAAGCCGGCCAAGCGCATCGGCTACGGCGCGCGCGCCATCACCGCCGGTGGCCTGCTGTCGCTGCCCAAGACGGTGTTCCCCGGCGGCGCGCTGGTCGGCTGCGAAGCCGGCTACCTCAACGTGAGCCGCATCAAGGGCAGCCATGCCGCGATCAAGACCGGCATGCTGGCCGCCGAGGCCGCCTATGACGCGGTCACCGGCGGGCGACAACACGACGAGCTCAGCGCCTACCCCGAAGCCTTCGAGAAGAGCTGGCTGCATGACGAACTCAACAAGTCGCGCAACTTCAAGGCCTGGTTCAAGAAGGGCCTGACCACCGCCACGCTGATGAACGGCATCGAGCAGTTCCTGCTCAAGGGCAACATCCCCTGGACCCTGCACCGCGACAAGCCCGACCACGCCTACTTGAAGCCGGCGGCGGAATGCAAGCCCATCGTCTATCCCAAGCCCGATGGCAAGCTGACCTTCGACCGCCTGTCCAGCGTGTTCATCAGCAACACCAACCACGCCGAGAACCAGCCCGCCCACCTGACGCTGAAAGACGCCTCGGTGCCGGTCGGCATCAACCTGTCGAAATACGCCGGCCCCGAGTCGCGCTACTGCCCGGCCGGCGTCTACGAGTTCGTGAAGAACACCGACAACACCGACCGCCTGCAGATCAACGCGCAGAACTGCGTGCACTGCAAGACCTGCGACATCAAGGACCCGACGCAGAACATTGTGTGGGTCACGCCCGAAGGCGGCGGCGGGCCGAATTATTCGGGGATGTGATGCCTGCGGCGCCGGTCCGATACCGGCGCCCGACTGTGTAGACTCTCGCTCCATAAAAGGAGACAAGACATGCACATCGTCATCACCGGCGGCGCGGGGTTTCTGGGCGTTCGCCTGGCCCGGGCCCTGATTGAAAAAAACAGCCTCTCGCTCGCTGGCGCCGCAGCCGAGCCCATCACCAAGCTCTCACTCGTCGACCGTGCCGAGCCGCCGGCCGACCTGCTGGCCGACAGCCGTGTACAGGCCGTGGTGGGCGACCTCAACGCGTTGCTCGCCCAAAGCCCCGAACGCGTCGTGCCCACCGACGCCCAGATCGTCTTCCACCTGGCCGCCGCGGTCAGCGGCGAATGCGAGGCCGACTTCGACCTCGGCATGCGCAGCAACCTCGACGCGACCCGTGCCTTGCTCGAAGCCTGCCGCGCGCTGAAGACCGTGCCGACCGTGGTCTTCGCCAGTTCGCTGGCCGTGTTCGGCCATTCGGACGAACAACCGCTGCCGGCGGTGATCGAAGACGGCACACTGCCCACGCCGCTCACCAGCTACGGCATCCAGAAATTCATCGGCGAGCAACTCACCGCCGACTTTGGCCGCAAGGGCTTCATCCGCGGCCGCAACATCCGCCTGATGACGGTGAGCGTGCGCCCGGGCAAACCCAACGGCGCGGCCTCCAGCTTCTTCAGCGGCATGATCCGCGAGCCACTGGCCGGTGTGCCCGGCGCCTGCCCCGTGCCGAAGGACACGCCGGTCGCCTTGTCCTCGCCCGGCCTGACGATCCGCGGCATCATCCGCGCCGCCGAGGCCGGCGACGCCGAATGGGGCCCGCGCACCGCCATCAACCTGCCCGCACTGGCCACCACCACCGGCGAGATGGCCGCGGCGCTGGAACGCGTAGCGGGCAAGGCGGTGGCGGCGCTGATCGATTGGAGCCCCGACGCACGCATCCAGAAGATCGTCGCCACCTGGCCGGGCAAGGTCAGCGCCGAGCGCGCACGCGGCCTGGGCCTGTTGCCCGACGCCGACTTCGACAGCGTGATCCGCGACTACATCCGCGAAAACCCCCATGCCATTGCCGAGGTGGCACAGACATAATCCAAAGTTGTCGTACAACTTTTGCCCTTCCTTTTCCGTCAACGGGCGTTCAAGACCCGTCGGATTCCCACTCACAGGAGACACCATGAAATTCTCGAAATTGCTCGTCGGCATGACCCTGGCGCTGGGCTTCATCGCCTCCGCCGCGGCGCAGACCACCATGAAGATCAGCATCTCCGTGGCGCAGAACTCGCACCAGGGCGTGGCCATCGACACCTTCGCCAAGGAAGTGGCGGCCCGCACCGCCGGCCGCTACAAGATCGAGACCTTCTACAACGGCTCGCTCGGCGGCGAACGCGAATCCATCGAGGCGGTACAACTCGGCACCCAGGAACTGGCCTTCTCCTCCACCGGCCCGGTGCCGAACTTCGTGCCCGAAACCAAGATCCTCGACGTACCCTTCCTGTTCCGCGACAAGGCCCATGCCCGCGCGGTGCTCGACGGCCCGATCGGCCAGGACCTGCTCACCAAGTTCGACGCCAAGGGTTTCAAGGCGCTGGCCTGGGCCGAGAACGGCTTTCGCCACATGACCAACAGCAAGCGCGACGTGAACGGCCCCGAAGACTTGAAGGGCCTGAAGATGCGCACGATGGAAAACCCGGTGCACATCGCCGCCTACAAGGGCCTGGGCATCATCACCACGCCGATGGCTTTTCCCGAAGTGTTCACCGCGCTGCAGCAGGGCACGGTCGACGGCCAGGAGAACCCGCTGCCGGTGATCATGGCGGCCAAGTTCTCGCAGGTGCAAAAACACCTGACGCTGACCGGCCACGTCTACTCGCCCTGCGTGCTGCTGATGAACAAGGCCTCGTTCGACAAGCTCAGCGCGGCCGACAAGACCAACTTCCTCGAAGCCGCCAAGGTGGCGGTCAAGGCCAACCGCGACCGCGTGGACCAGGACGATGCCAACGGCGTGAAGGAACTGCGCGCCCAGGGCATGACGGTGATCGAAAACGTCGACAAGGCCAGGTTCGTGGCCATGCTGGCGCCGGTGAATGCCGAATTCGAAAAGCAGTTCGGCAAGGCCAACCTCGACAAGATCCGCGACTACAAATAAACAGCAGCGCCACCCTTGTCCGTGGCCCTGCACGCCCGTTCGGCCTTCCTGACGGGCGTTTTTATTGACAACTTGCGGCACCCCTCTTCCCCATCCGTTCGGGCTGAGCCTGTCGAAGCCTTGGCGCACAACCAGGCCCTTCGACAGGCTCAGGGCGAACGGAACCCCGAGACCTCTTGATCTGCCATGAAACAAGCCCTGCTCCAACTGGACCGCTGGTCGACCACCGCCGCGATGGCCGTGGCCTGCCTGATGCTGACGATCGCGTCGGCCCTCGGCGTGTTCCAGATCGTCACCCGCTTCGTGCTCGAACAGCCCGCCGAGTGGTCCGAGATATTGATCCGCATCAGCCTCATCTGGATGGTGTTCATGGGCATTCCTACCGCGTTTCGCCAGGGCGCGATGGTGAGTGTCGACGTGTTGTACCGCTGGAGCCCGCCGAAGGTGCGCCGCGTGCTCGACTGGCTGGTCTGCCTGGCCGCCCTGTCGCTGATCGGCGTGATCATCTGGTGGGGCTGGGACTACGCCCAACGCGGCAGCGTGCAGTCGATGGCCGGGCTCGAATCGGTGTCGATGTTCTGGGCCTACCTGGCACTGCCGGTGGGAGGGGTTTTCAGCGTGGTCGGCATCCTGGCCAACCTGGTTGATCCGCAACGCAACGAACTGGACACGGCCCAATGACCCCCATCATGATTACGACGATGGTGCTGTGTTTTGCACTCACCGTCTCGGTCGCCGTTTCCATCGGCCTGGCTTCCATCCTGGGCATCCAGGCCAGCAACGCCAACATGCTGCTCTCCGTGAAGGAGATGTTCAACGCCATCAACAAATTCCCGCTGGCCGCGATCCCCTTCTTCATCCTGGCCGGCAACCTGATGGAGACCGGTGGCATCTCGCGCCGGCTGGTCGAGTTCGCCAAGAGCCTGGTCGGCGGCGTGCAGGGCGGCCTGCCGATGACCTGCGTGTTGACCTGCATGATCTTCGCGGCGGTGTCGGGCTCTTCGGTGGCCACCACCTTCGCCATCGGCGCGATCCTGATCCCGGCGCTGATCAAGCACGGCTACCCCACCAGTTATGCCGCCGCGCTGCAGGCCACCAGCGCCGAACTCGGTGTGATCATCCCGCCATCGATCCCGATGATTCTCTACGGCGTGAGCGCCGAGGTGTCCATCGGCGAGTTGTTCATCGCCGGCTTCGGCCCGGGCATCCTGATCAGCCTGGCGCTGATGGCCTTTGTCTATGTCTACTGCAAGTGGAAGGGCTGGGGCAAGAACGACGGCGACGGCCGGCTCAGCGTCGGCAAAGCCACCTGGCAGGCCGGTTGGGCGCTGCTGATGCCGGTGATCATCCTCGGCGGCATCTACGGTGGTGTGTTCACCCCCACCGAGGCCTCGGCCGTGGCCGTGCTGTACGCGCTGCTGGTGGGCACGCTGATCTACCGCGAGATCAAGCCGCGCGCGCTGTACGCGGTGCTGAAGAAGTCGGTGATCTCGTCTTCCGTGATCATGTTCATCATCGCCAACGCCGGCCTGTTCGCCTTCCTGATCACCCGCGCCGGCGTGCCCGAGGCCATCGGCCTGTGGCTGCAGCAGGTGCTGAAGACGCCGGCGTATTTCCTGCTGGGCGTGAACGCGGCGCTGTTCGTCATCGGCATGTTCATCGAGACCAGCGCGGCCATCATCGTGCTGGCGCCGATCCTGGCGCCGGTGGCCCAGCACTTCGGCATCGACCCGGTGCATTTCGGGCTGGTGATGGTGGTGAACCTGGCGCTGGGCATGATCACCCCGCCGTTCGGCGTGAACCTGTTCGCGGCCTGCACCGTGGCGCGGATTTCGCTCGACCGCATCGTCAAGCATCTCGTGCCCTTCGTGCTGGTGATCCTGGCCTGCCTGATGGTGATCACCTATGTGCCGTGGATTTCGCTGGCACTGCGCGACCTGGTCTATGCGAAATAGCCGGCTTCTGCCGGTAGAATAGCGGCCGTCAGGAGAGCGTCTTCCCCCGTGAATTTCGCGGGAGGGCCGCCGAAGGCGCAAACCGCAAGGGTTAACGCTCAGGTACAAGGGACTGACACACGCTGGTGCGGTTGCAATGGCCGGCGTTCCCCACTGGAGAGAAGCCCGCTCGCTAGAGCAGGCTCACCGAAGGAGCAACCCCACATCGCTGGGCGAATCTCTCAGGTAAAGCGGACAGCGGGGGCAGCACATGGCGCGGATTCGTCCGGGCCATGATGTCGATATGCCCCCAGGAGAATGCCACCATGTCCGCGTCGTCCCCCGCTTCCGCCGATCTGCTGAAAACCCCGCTGCATGCGCTGCACCTCGAACTCGGTGCGCGCATGGTGCCGTTCGCCGGCTACAGCATGCCGGTGCAATACCCCGCCGGGCTCATGGCCGAACACCTGCACACCCGCGCCGCCGCCGGCCTGTTCGACGTGTCGCACATGGGCCAGCTGCGGCTCGAAGGCGGCGAGGCGGCCACCGCATTCGAGTCACTGATGCCGGTCGACGTGGTCGACCTGCCGGCGGGCAAGCAGCGCTACGGCCTGCTGCTCAATGATGCCGGCGGCATTCTTGACGACCTGATGTTCTTCAACCGCGGCGCCGACATCTTCGTCATCGTCAACGGCGCCTGCAAGGTGGCCGACATCAACCACATCGAAGAAAAAATCGGCAAACGCTGCGAAGTGATCCCCATGCCCGACATGGCCCTGCTCGCGCTGCAGGGGCCACAGGCCGTCACCGCGCTGGCGCGGCTGGCGCCCGAAGTCGCCCAACTGGTGTTCATGACCGGCGGCGAGTTCCAGGTGGGCGACGCCGATTGCTTCATCACCCGCAGCGGCTACACCGGCGAAGACGGCTTCGAGATCTCGGTGCCCGCCGAACAGGCCGAGGCGCTGGCCCGGCTGCTGCTGGCGCAACCCGAGGTCAAGCCCATCGGCCTGGGCGCGCGTAATTCGCTGCGGCTCGAAGCCGGCCTGTGCCTGTATGGCAGCGACATCGACGAGAGCACCACGCCGGTCGAAGCCGGGCTCAACTGGGCCCTGCAGAAGGTACGCCGCAGCGGCGGCGCGCGTGCCGGCGGCTTCCCCGGTGCGGACAAGATCCTGGCGCAACTGGCTGGCGAGGCCGGTGCCGTGACCCGCAAACGTGTCGGCCTGGTGGCACTGGAACGCATTCCGGTGCGCGACCACACCGAGCTGCAAGACCTCGGCGGCCAGAAGATCGGCGAAGTCACCAGCGGCCTGCTCGGCCCGAGCATCGACCGCCCGGTGGCCATGGGCTATGTGACGCCGGAAAACGCCGCCATCGGCACCCGGGTCAACGCCATCGTGCGCGGCAAGCCGGTGCCGATGGAAGTTTCTGCCATGCCATTTGTACCCAATCGTTATTTCCGCGGCTGACCCCGAAAACCGCGCGTAGCTTCCTGCAGAATTGCCCCGACCCTTCACTTTTTTCTTGGAGAACCCCATGCCCATCCAGTACACCGAAGACCACGAATGGCTCAACGTCGAAGGCGGCATCGCCACCGTCGGCATCACCGTGCATGCGCAGGACGCGCTTGGCGACGTGGTCTTCGTCGACCTGCCGGAAGTCGGCGTCAGCCTGGAGCAGAAAGCCGTGGCCGGCGTGGTCGAGTCGGTCAAGGCCGCCGCCGATGTCTACATGCCGGTCTCCGGCGAGATCCTCGAGGTCAACGAAGCCCTGCGCGCCGACCCGGCCCTGGCCAACAGCGACCCGATGGGTGCCGGCTGGTTCTTCAAGGTGAAGCTGTCCGACGCCTCGCAGCTCGGCGCCTTGCTGGACGAAACGGCTTACGCCAAGTTTTCCGAAGCCGCCGAATAAGCGACCCCTGTATGCCCTGAGCCTGTCGAATACAGGCCAGTGAAGCCCCCATGATCCCCGGAGCCCCCGCCATGTTGATGCCCGCCGCCAAGCCATTGGACGCCTTAGAAAACGCCGCCGAATTCATCCCGCGCCACATCGGCATCGACGCGGCGGACGAAACCCGGATGCTGGCCGTGGTGGAATCACCTTCGCGCCGTGACCTGATCGACGGCATCGTGCCGCGCTCCATCGCCCGGCAAAGCGCCATGCAGCTGCCGCCCCCGGTGACCGAGGCGGCGGCGCTGGCCGAACTCCGCGCCATCGCGGCAAAGAACCTGGTCTGCAAGAGCTTCATCGGCCAGGGCTATTACGGCGCCCACACGCCGGGCGTGATCCAGCGCAACATCCTGGAAAACCCCGCCTGGTACACAGCCTACACGCCCTACCAGGCCGAGATTTCGCAAGGCCGCCTGGAAGCGCTGGTCAATTTCCAGACCATGGTCTGCGACCTGACCGGCATGCCCATCGCCAACGCCTCCATGCTCGACGAAGCCACCGCCGCGGCCGAGGCCATGACCTTGGCCAAGCGCAGCGTGAAAAGCAAAAGCAATGTGTTCATCGTGGCCGGCGACTGCCATCCGCAGACCATCGAAGTCATCCGCACCCGGGCCAAGCCGCTGGGCATCGAAGTCAAGGTCAGCAGCGTCTCGGCGACCCTGCCCTTCCTCATGGCCGACGGCGACTTCTTCGGTGTGCTGGCCCAGTACCCGGCCACCACCGGCATGGTGCACGACCTGCGCCCGCTGGTCGGCCATGCCCACATCAACCATGCCGCCTTCTGCGTGGCGGCCGACCTGCTGGCGCTGACCCTGCTGGCCCCGCCCGGCGAATGGGACGCCGACATCGTGCTCGGCAGCACCCAGCGCTTCGGCGTGGCCATGGGCAACGGCGGCCCGCACGCGGCCTACCTGGCCTGCCGCGACGAGTTCAAGCGCTCGCTGCCCGGCCGCCTGGTCGGCGTGAGCATCGACAGCCACGGCCACCCCACCTACCGGCTGGCGCTGCAGACCCGCGAGCAGCACATCCGCCGCGAGAAGGCCACCTCGAACATCTGCACCGCCCAGGTGCTGCCGGCGGTGCTGGCCAGCATGTATGCCGTCTACCACGGCCCCGAAGGCCTGAAGCGCATCGCCGAGCGTGTGGCCAGCTTCACCGCCATCCTGGCGCGTGGCCTGCAGCAGATGGGCTACGCCATCACCAACAGCCATGCCTTCGACTCGATCACCGTCAAGACCGGCGATGTGACCAGCCTGATCGCCGGCCGGGCACGCCAGTCGGGTGCCAACCTGCGCTGCCGGCTGAAGAACCACGTCGGCATCTCGCTCGACGAGACCACCACGCGTGAAGACATCGAGATGTTGTGGTCCTTCTTCGTGAAGCCCGGCGAGCCGATGCCGCGCCTGCGCGACTTCGAAAAGGGCATCGAACTGCTGATCCCCGAAGACCTGCGCCGCACCAGCGCGTTTCTCAAGCATCCGGTGTTCAACACCCACCACAGCGAAACCGGCATGCTGCGCTACATCCGAAAGCTCAGCGACAAGGACCTGGCGCTCGACCGCAGCATGATCCCGCTGGGCAGCTGCACCATGAAGCTCAACGCCACCAGCGAGATGGCCCCGGTCACCTGGCCCGAGTTCGCCAACATCCACCCGTTCGCGCCGCCAGAGCAACTCAAGGGTTATGCCGAGCTCGACGCCCAGCTGCGCGCCTGGCTGTGCCAGGCCACGGGTTATGCCGGCATCAGCCTGCAGCCCAACGCCGGCTCGCAGGGCGAATACGCCGGCCTGCTGGCCATCAAGGGCTACTTCGACGCCAACGGCCAGGGCCACCGTAACATCTGCCTGATCCCGTCGTCCGCGCATGGCACCAACCCGGCCAGCGCCCAGATGGTCGGGCTGCAGGTGGTGGTCACCGCCTGCGACGCGCAGGGCAACGTCGACATGGCCGACCTCAAGGCCAAGTGTGAAAAACACAGCGCCAACCTGGCCGCGGTAATGATCACCTACCCCAGCACCCACGGCGTGTTCGAACTGCAGGTGAAGGAACTCTGCGCCATGGTGCACCAGCACGGCGGCCGCGTGTATGTGGACGGCGCCAACATGAACGCGCTGGTCGGCGTGGCCGCGCCGGGTGAGTTCGGCGGCGACGTGAGCCATCTCAACCTGCACAAGACCTTCTGCATTCCGCACGGCGGCGGCGGCCCGGGCGTCGGCCCGGTCTGCGTCGTGGCCGACCTCGTGCCCTACCTGCCCGGCCACGCCACCTCGGGTGTCAACAGCCCGGTGGGCGCGGTCTCGGCTGCGCCTTTGGGCAACGCCTCGGTGCTGCCGATCAGCTGGATGTACTGCCGCATGATGGGGGCCGAGGGCCTGCAGGCCGCGACCGAGGTCGCCATCCTCAGCGCCAACTACATCAGCGCACGGCTGAAGAACCATTACCCCACGCTGTACGCCAGCGCCAATGGCCATGTGGCCCACGAGTGCATCCTGGACCTGCGCCCGCTCAAAGACAGCAGCGGCGTGACCGCCGAGGACGTGGCCAAGCGCCTCATGGACTACGGCTTCCACGCGCCCACGCTGAGCTTCCCCGTGCCGGGCACCCTGATGGTGGAGCCGACCGAAAGCGAAACCCTGGACGAGCTCGACCGCTTCATCGACGCCATGATCGCCATCCGCGAAGAGATCCGCCAGGTCGAGGCCGGCACCTGGCCGCACGACAACAACCCGCTGAAACACGCACCCCACACCGCCGCCAGCCTGCTCGGCGCCGAATGGGACCGGCCGTATACACGCGAGCTCGGCGCCTTCCCGCTGGCCAGCCTCAAGCAGACCAAGTACTGGCCGCCGGTGGGCCGGGTGGACAACGTCTATGGCGACCGCAACCTGTTCTGCAGTTGCGTGCCGGTGGCGGATTACGAATGAGCCTGATCCGTTCGGGCTGAGCTTGTCGTCCTTCGACAAGCTCAGTGCGAACGGGTGGTGGGCAGGCGAAGCCGGGTGTCAAGTGAGCCGGATGAACTCGCTGACGCTTTCCGACAACCAGTCGCCGGCTTCTCGCAGTGTGAGCGGCTGAGCGAACAAGTCACCCTGCAGCGCCTGGCAGCCAGCCTCCCGCGCGGCTTCGGCCTGGGCCTGGTTTTCCACCCCTTCGGCGATCACCTGCAGGCGCAGCGCCGTGGCCAGTTGGCAGATGGCGCGCACCACGGCCACGGCATCGGGCTCGGGCAGCGGCGTGATCAGGCCACGGTCGATCTTGACGGTGTGCACCGGCAGGCGGCGCAGCATGTTGAGCGATGAAAAACCGGTGCCGAAGTCGTCCAGCGCCACTTCCACGCCGAGCATGCGCAGCTCCAGGATCTGCTCGTGCACCAGATCGAGGTTGGCCACGGCCGCGCTTTCGGTCAGCTCCAGCGTGATGGCCTCGGGCGGCAGGCCACACTCGTCGAGCAGGCGCTTCACCTGCTGCGGAAAGCCGCCGTCGAGCAGTTGCAGCGGCGAGACGTTGACCGCCACCGGCACCACCTTGTCGAACGCGTCGCGCCAGATCTTCACCTGCTCGCAGGCCTGGCGCAGCAGCATGGCGCCGAGCTCGGCGATCAAGCCGTTGCGTTCGGCCGTGGCGATGAATTCGCTCGGCCCCACCCAGCCCAGGCCCGGCCGGTGCCAGCGCGCCAGGGCCTCGAAACCGATCAGCCGGCCGTTCCAGGCGTCCACCTTGGGCTGGTAGTGCAGGCTGAACTGCCGCTGCAGGATGGCGGTGCGCAGCGCCTGCTCCTGCTCCAGCCGGTTGATCGAGCCACGCGCGAAACCCGCCTCGGCCAACGCCATCGCGGTGCCGGGCGTGCGCTTGGCCACATGCATGGCGGCCGTGGCGGCACGCAACAGCGACTCGGCGCCGCGCGCATGCTCGGGGCATAGCGCGATACCCATCGAGGCGTCGAGAAAGAAGCGGTTGTGCAGCAGCACCATGGGCTGGCGCAGCATGCGCTGCACCCGGGCCGCGAGCGCCCTGGCGTCGGGCACTGTCGCATGCGAGGGCACCAGCCAGGCGAATTCGTCGGCACCGATGCGCATCACCTGGGTGTCGCTGCCGAGTTCGCGCTTCAAGGCCTGGGCCAGCGCCTTGAGCACTTCGTCGCCGAGCGAATGGCCGTGGGCCTCGTTGAACAGCTTGAACCGGTCCACCCCCAGCACCACCAGGCCGAACGGGCCGCCGGCGCAGTCGTTCACGCAGCGTTCGCGCAGCCGCTGCAGCAGGGCCGCGCGGTTGGGCAGGCCGGTCAGTTCGTCGTGCATCGCCCGGTGCAGCAGCGCATGGGTGGCATCGTGTTCGGCGGTGTGGTCGGTCACCAGGATCTGCGTCGCCGGCCGGTCGCCCCAGTGGGTACGCCAGGCCGAGAAGTGCAGCCACATCGACGAGCCGTCGCGGCGCAGGCGAAAGCCCTCCCAGTCGAGCTTGTCCGCCTGGCCCTCTTCCAGTTTCTGGAAAAGGCTGCGCCGCCGCTCGAGCTCATAGGACGGCAGCGTGCGTTCGAGCTCGGACAGCTGCATGTCTTCCTGGCGCGCGTAGCCGTAGATGGCCAGCGCGGCGGCGTTGGCGTAGAGCAGCTCGGCGCCGTCGCGCACCAGCACACCCTGGTGCGAGTTTTCGATCAGATGGCGAAAACGGTCGCGCAGTTGCTGCGTCTCCTCGGTGGAGCGCTCCAGCGCCGCATACACCAGCGCCAGGCCCAGCGCCACGCGCAGCACGCTGCCCAGGCTGAGCTGCCACACCAGGCTCGTATCGGGCTGCAGCACGAAGCCGAACTGGGTCGCGCCCAGCACCAGCAGCAAGGGCCCGACCAGCTTCTCCGCGGTATGGCTGCCCCACAGGCGCCGGGTGGCCACCACGCCCACCAGGGTGTTGAGAATCGGCACCAGGCTGGCGATCGGCGCCGGATGCCCGGACTGCAGTGCCGCCAGCCCCGCCAACGACACCAGCAGCGCCAGCGCCACCCATTCGCGCCGCACCACCGGCCAGCGCGAAAGCCGGGCGATGCCCAGCACCATCAGGCCGGTATAGGCTACTTCGCAGAAGAGGATGCCCCCGACACCAGCGGCGCGCCAGGCGGGGCCGCCGAGCTGCTCGGCCAGCACCCACAGCGGCACCAGCATGTACACCAGGTGGGCCAAGCCGAGATCGCAGGTGAAACGCTGCTGCCGGTGATGGCGCCAGAGCAGCAGCAATGCCACGCCGATGATGAGGCTCACTGCGGAATTCACCAGCAGCGAGTACAACAGCGCAGGGCTGGTCTCGGGCGTCATGAAGCTTGCATGGCTGGTCGGTTTCGCAGTCGGAGGAAATGCGGGAAGGGCAACCCGGCCATAGCGGCGGCCGGAGCGGTGTGGAGTATCGCACCGCCCGCCCTTCTGCGGCACGGCTCGGCCGTACAAATTTAGCGCGGCCGGACCGAGGTCCGGCCGGCCACACATGCATGCTGCGGTTTGCGCGGGCTGGGCTTAAACTCCACGGCTATCGACCGCGCCCTGTCGGCGCGATTTCTCCGCTCGCAGCACGTCGAAGCCCACCACCATGCGCCCTGCCCCGCCTGCTTCGCTGGACCCGTCCAGCGTCGCCCATGCCGCAGCCGCGGCCAATGCCGCGAACGCCCCGCTCCTGCCCGCGGCCGACGCGCCGGTCGAAGGCTACCAGCTCGCGCAGCTGGTGCGCGACCTGCGCAGCTACCAGGCCGAGCTGGAGAGCCAGAACAAGGTGCTGCGCTACAGCCAGGCGGTGGCCGAAGGGGCTTCCGAGCGCTTCGAGACGCTTTTCTCCAGCGTGCCGCTGGCCCTGATGGTGGTGGACGAACACGACATGGTGGTGCAGAGCAACTCCATGGCGCAGCGCCTGTTCCAGCCCACCGAACGCGACCGCCCGCTGAACTTCCTCATGCCCTTCGTCAGCGCCGGCTGTACCGAGCAGGTGCGCCAGGCCTTCCGCGAAGCCCATGCCGATGGCCATTGCGAGGCCACCGAGGTGGTGTTTTCCATCGGCGAGGACGGCACCATCACCGGCGACCTGCACATCGCCCGGCTGGAAAACGCCCACGAGCCGACGGTGCACTACATCTGCGCCGTGATCGACCAGGGACCGCTGCTGGCCGAGCGCCGCGCGCTGCAGCAAAGCGGCGCCGCGCTGCGCCAGCGCAACGAGCAGCTGCGCCTGAGCGAGGCCCGGTTGGAGGCGGTGATCAACTCATCGCTCGACGCCATCATCTGCGTCGACAAGGACCAGCGCATCACCGTCTTCAACCCCACGGCCGCGGCGCTGTTCCAGTGCCCGTCGTCGCAGGCGCTGGGCAGTCCGCTCGAACGCTTCTTTCCCAATGCGGAGCATGTGCTGGCGCACAACCAGATCTCCACCCAGGCCCTGCTCGGCGAAATGAACGCGCTGACCGCCGGCGGCAAGCGCCTGGCGGTGGAGGTGAGCCTGTCCTTCGAGAAACATCCGGACGGCGACACCACCACCCTGTTCGCCCGTGACCTCACCAGCCGCAAACGCGCCGAGGCGCACCGCAACATGCTCGAAGGCCAGCTGCGCGAATCGCAGAAGATGCAGGCCGTGGGCACCATGGCCGGCGGCATCGCGCACGACTTCAACAACATCCTGAGCGCCATCCTCGGCAACCTGGAGCTGGCCAAAGAAGACGCCGGCGCCGATTCCCCCGCGCTGGTGAGCCTGCACGAGATCGAAAAAGCCGGCCGCCGCGCACGCGACCTGGTGCGCCAGATCCTCACCTTCAGCCGCAACGAGACGCCGCGCCGCCGGCCGGTGTCGCTGGCCGAGGTAGTGGTGGAGACCGAACGCCTGCTGCGCGTGACCATGCCGCCCGCGGTCGAGCTGCACCTGCACATCAACGACAACACGCCGGTGGTGCTGGCCGACGCCACCCAGGTCGAGCAGGCCGTGCTCAACCTTTGCACCAACGCCATCCAGGCCATCGGCGACGAACGCGGCACGGTCGGCATCGAGCTGGCCGGTGTGATCCCCGACGCCCGGCTGTGCGAACGCCTGGGCCTGGTGCCGGGCCGCTACGCCATGCTGGCCGTGCGCGACAGCGGCAAGGGCATCGACGACGAAACCCTGCTGCGCATCTTCGAGCCGTTTTTCACCACCAAGGAAGTCGGCCAGGGCACCGGCCTCGGCCTGGCCGTGGTGCACGGCGTGATGCGCAGCCACGCCGGCGCCGTCGACGTGCAGAGTGCGCCTGGCCTGGGCAGCGTCTTCACGCTGTATTTTCCGGCCACCGCGGCGCTGACCACGCCGGTGACGGTCGAGGCGCCCAAGCCCGGCAACGTGCAGGGCCAGGGCAAACACGTGATGTATGTGGACGACGACCACGCGTTGGTGTTCCTGGTGGAGCGGCTGCTGCGCCGGCGCGGCTTCCGGGTCAGCGGCTTCTCCGACCCGCACCGCGCCGCCGCCGAGCTGCGCGCCAACGCCCAGGCCTACGACCTGCTGGTCACCGACTACAACATGCCCGGCTACTGCGGCGTCGACCTGGTGCGCGAAGCCCGGCTGATCCGGCCCGACCTGCCGGTGGCGCTGGCCTCGGGCTACGTGACGGCCGAGATCGAGCAAAGCGCCATCGCCGAAGGGGCGCGCGCGCTGATCCACAAGCCCAACGACGCCGAAGAACTGTGCGCCACCGTGCAGCAGCTGATCATGGCCAACGATGCCGAATACGGCGCCCAAACTTCTGACCAGACACCCGACGAGACATCCGATGCCGCACCCCACGCCACACACCCAGCCGACTGAAGCGGCCACCGCCGAAACCCAGGCCGCGCCGGCCCAGCAGCCGCGCAACCCGCTGCACGGCGTGACGCTGGAGGCCATCGTCAACGCACTGGTGCAAGCCTACGGCTGGGAAGGCCTGGGCCAGCGTGTGCCGATTCGCTGCTTCATGAGCGACCCCAGCGTGCGCTCCAGCCTCAGCTTCCTGCGCAAGACACCCTGGGCCCGCGAAAAGGTGGAAAGCCTCTACCTGTTCATGCTGCGCGAGCAAAAACGCCAGGGGCGGTGAACAGCGGCGAACGCCCGCCAGGCGAGCTCGGCCACGGCATCGCGCTGCTGCATGCGGACGAAGCGCTGCTGGTGCTGCGCAAGCCCTCCGGCATACTCGCCGTGCCCGGCCGCGGCGCCGACAAACAAGACTGCCTGAGCCTGCGCGTGCAGCGGGTCTACCCGGACGCGCTCATCGTGCACCGGCTCGACATGGCCACCTCCGGCCTGATGGTGATGGCCCGCGGCAGCGCCATCCAACGCGTGCTGAACGCCGCCTTCGCCGGCCGCGAGGTCGACAAGCGTTATGTGGCCGTGGTGGCCGGCACATTGCCGCGGCATGCCGACTGGCAAGAGATCGACCTGCCGATCGTGGTCGACTGGCCGCGCCGGCCGCTGCGCATCATCGATGCCGAACACGGCAAGCCCAGCGTCACCCGCTGGCGCGCCCTGCCGGCCGCGGCTGGTGACATCGCCGGCAGCACCCGCGTCGAGCTCGAACCCGTCACCGGCCGCTCGCACCAGCTGCGCGTGCACCTGCAGGCGCTGGGCCACCCGATCCTGGGCGATGCGCTGTACGCGCCGCCGGCGGTGCAGGCGCTGTCGCCGCGCCTGCTGCTGCATGCCTGCGCGCTCTCGCTGACACATCCGGCCAGCGGACAACGCTTGAACTTCGAAGACCCTACACCGTTCTGAGTAGCTGGTTCAGCAGCCGTCTTTTCGCTATGCTTGATGCAGCCCATCGCTGCGAAAGCCCATCATGACCCAACACCTCTACATCGTCACCGGCGCCTCGCGCGGCATGGGCCTGGCCATCGCCGAACAACTGCTGAAGCCCGAACACAGCCTGATCTGCATCTCGCGCAAGAGCAACGACAAACTGCAGCAACACGCGCAAAGCGCCGGGGCCACGCTGGAACAATGGAGCCATGACCTGACACAAAGCATTCCAGTCGCCGCCAAGCTCGCCCACTGGCTGCAGCACCAGGGCCGCACCGACTGGGCCAGCGCCACGCTGATCAACAACGCCGCCAGCGTCGGCAACCTCGTGCCGCTGAGCCAGGCCGACCCCTCCGACCTGGCACACACCCTGCGCGTCGGGCTGGAGGCACCGATGCAGCTGACGGCCGCCTTCCTGCACACCACCGAAGCCTGGAGCGGCCTGCGCCGCGTGCTCAACATCTCGTCCGGCCTGGGCCGCCGCGCCATGGCCTCGCAAGCCGGCTACTGCGCCGCCAAGGCCGGCCTGGACCACTTCACGCGCTGCCTGGCCCTGGACGAGGCGCTGAAGAAAAACGGCGCCAAGGTCTGCTCCCTGGCACCAGGCGTGATCGACACCGACATGCAGGTACTGCTGCGCACAGCCGACGCCAAGGTCTTTCCGGACCAGGGCAACTTCGCGAGCTTGAAGAAGAACGACCAGCTGACTTCACCCGCTGATGCGGCAGCGCGGCTGCTGGCTTATCTGGCGCGGGAAGACTTTGGGGGGAATCCGGTGGCGGATGTGCGGGATTGAAGCGTGCGCTGTGCGGTGAATAAGATGGACGACGCTACACGCCAAACCGACACCATGTGCACCGCAAGCGAGCCCTCGATGCAAACCCTGCTCTCACAATTGCAAGCGCTCGAGGTCGAGCTGCATCATCCGGGTGCGCGCTCCACGAGCGCCCGACTCGGTGAATTGCTTCATGCGGAATTTCACGAGGTCGGCAGGTCGGGCCGCGGGTACGACCGAACAACCGTCATCGATCACCTGTCAGCGCAAGCGCATCCGCCGTCCGTGGTCTCCGATGGCTTCGCGGTGCGCCCCCTCGGCCCAGGCCATGCGTTGCTGACGTACCGCTCGGCACAGCGCCAGGAAGATGGAGCCCTCGCCAACCATGCGCTGCGCTCCTCCGTGTGGGTGCAAGTCGGCCAACGATGGCAGCTGCTCTACCACCAGGGCACAGCGGCCGCCGATGCCTGGTCGGCCAGCGCGTAAGGCATGGATTCAGTCGGTCACCAGCGGGCCGGCCTGGTACTGCTCGTCTGTCACAGGCTCCATCCACTCGACATTCTTGCCGTCGAACATTTCGGTCATCGCGAGATGCGACATGGCCGTGGTGACGGCAGCGCCATGCCAGTGGCGCTTTCCGCACTGGCATGACACGATGTCGCCCGGTCGAATTTCCGTGCGGGCGCCACCTTCGCATTGCGTCCAGCCCACGCCGTTCAGCACGACCAGGGTCTGACCCAGCGGATGCGTATGCCAGACGGTGCGGGCGCTGGGCTCGAACGTGACGATGGCTCCGCCCAGTCGGGCCGGCTCTTCGGCCTGAAAAAGGCTGTCGATACGAACATCGCCGGTGAACCACGCGGCCGGGCCTTTGATGGAGGGCTTGCTGCCGTTGCGGACGATGGTTTGGGCTTCTTGGGTCATGGTCGGATTCCTTGAATTTTGAGCGGCTGGCCGCAACGCGCTCGACGTGAACGCAGTAGCCGTAATTTATTTCGCGGGGTGCTTTCTGACTAGATGGCAAAATCGGCATACGCTTATGCAAAAATGCAAGAATAGCCATGCAGGACCTGAATGACCTGGTTGCCCTGGTGACCGTGGCGCGCGAGCGCAGCTTCACCCGCGCGGCCGCGCAACTGGGGGTGTCGCAGTCGGCCCTCAGCCGCACGGTCACCGCACTCGAAACCCGCATCGGCATGCTGCTGCTCACCCGAACGACGCGCAGTGTGGCACCGACGGAAGCGGGTCAACGCTTGCTCGATTCGGTGGCGCCGAAACTTGAGGAAATCGAGGCGGAGCTCTGCGCGGTCGTCGAGCTCCGGGAACGGCCCATCGGAACCGTTCGCATCACGGCGACGGATTACGCGGCGAACCAGTACGTCTGGCCTCGGCTGCAGCCCTTGCTGAGGCAGCATCCCGAGCTGAAGATCGAACTCATCAGCGACTACGGCCTGTCCAACATCGTCGAGCGGCGCTACGACATCGGCATCCGTCTCGGTGACCAGGTCGAAAAAGACATGGTCGCGGTGCGCATCGCGCCCGATGAAACCCTGGCCATCGTCGCAGCGCCGTCGTATCTCCAAAACAGGCCGCCGCCGAAAAAGCCTGCCGAACTCACCGACCACAACTGCATCAACCTGAGGCTGCCCACCAAGGACACGCTGTTGCCTTGGGAACTACGCAAGGGGCGAAGGCGCATCGAGGTGAAGGTTGGCGGTCAATTGGTCTTCAACAACGCCTACCAGATGCTGGACGCTGCCGTGAAGGGATTCGGGCTTGCCTATCTGCCCAAGGCGCTCGCGCAACCCCTGGTGGCCGCCCACCAGCTGGAGTGGGTGCTGGAAGACTGGTTTCCCACGTTCACTGGGCACCACGCCTATTACGCGACAAGGCGTCAGTCGTCGATGGCCGTGCGCCTCGTCATCGCGGCGCTCCGCGCCTCTTCATTGCCGTAGCGCCAGCCTTTGGGTTGCCATGCAGACGGCCCCAGTTCACGCAGGAGACGAACCGTTCGGCCCTCAATAAACCTCAGGCACCAGCAAATCCTGCGGCACCGGGTGCCGGATGTAGTCCTCATGCCGCACCCGCGGTGGCAGCACGATGGGCGCGTGCGGCACTTCCTTGTAGGGCATCTGCTGCAGCAGGTGGTGGATGCAGTTGAGCCGGGCCTTCTTCTTGTCCACGGCCTGCACCACGCGCCACGGCGCCTCGGCGATGTGGGTGCGCTCGAGCATGATCTCCTTGGCCTTGGTGTAGGCCTCCCAGCGGCTGCGTGACTCCAGGTCCATGGGGCTCAGTTTCCACTGCTTCAAGGGATCATGGATGCGGCCGAGGAAACGCGCGTACTGTTCGTCGTCTGAAATCGAGAACCAGTATTTCATCAACTGGATGCCCGAGCGCACCAGCATGCGTTCGAACTCGGGCACCGAGCGGAAGAACTCTTCGTATTGTTCGTCGCTGCAAAAGCCCATCACCCGCTCGACGCCGGCGCGGTTGTACCAGCTGCGGTCGAACAGCACGATCTCGCCGGCCGCCGGCAGGTGCGACACGTAGCGCTGAAAATACCATTGCGTGCGTTCGCGGTCGTTCGGCGCGGGCAGCGCGGCCACACGGCACACGCGCGGGTTGAGCCGCTGGGTGATGCGCTTGATCACCCCGCCCTTGCCGGCCGCGTCGCGGCCTTCGAACAGGATCACCACCTTGTGGCCGGTGGCCACCACCCAGTCCTGCAGCTTGACCAGCTCGGCCTGCAGCCGGAACAGCTCGCGGAAATAGATACGGCGGGCTTCCTTGTCCTTGGGGGAGTCCACCAAAGTCTCCGCGCCCTCGGGGCCGGACCAGACGCGGTCTTCGATCTCCATCTCCAGCTCTTCGTCATAGCTGTCCATGAGATCGCGCTGGATGCGCTGCATCATTTCGTCGTCACCAGTACTCACGGTTCTCTCCTGCGGGCAAACACATCGGTATGCCTGGAAAGGTAGCCAAAATAGATGGCAGTTTGATGACAAAACAGCGAAGCCCGCGTGAAAAAAGCCAGCCCCGCCCGTCACCCCGACATGGCCCGATTTCTAGTTCGAAACCAGCATGTGGTAGATGTCGTCCTTCAGCTTCAGGCGTTGCTTCTTCATGTTCTCCAGCGCATCGTCGGCGATCGCACTGCCATCCTGCTCGATCTTGGTGATGCCATTGTTCACCTGGTCATAGTCGTTGAACAGATGCAGGAAACGCGAGCTGGAAAGCTTCATGCTGCGCATCTTGCCGATGAGATGCGGAAATTCGTGGGCCAGGTCGTGGTTCAGCAATTCCATGGGTTTGTCTCCTTCGTTGAAATGGTTGGCTGCGGACGGACTGACGCCGTTTCCCTTAAGCCAGATTACAGTATGCGCTGGATTCAATAAACCCCAGGCAAGGAGACAGCAATGCGCAGAGAAGTTGTAGTGGTCAGCGGTGTGCGCACCGCCATTGGCACATTCGGCGGCAGCCTGAAAGACGTGCCGCCCACCGAGCTGGCGGCGCAGGTGGTGCGCGAGACCCTGGCCCGGGCCCAGGTGGACGGCGCCGACGTCGGCCATGTGGTGTTCGGCCATGTGGTCAACACCGAACCCAAGGACATGTACCTGTCGCGCGTGGCCGCCATCAACGGCGGCTGCAGCCAGGAAACCCCGGCCTACAACGTGAACCGCCTGTGTGGCTCGGGCCTGCAGGCCATCGTCTCGGCCGCGCAATCCATCCTGCTGGGTGACACCGACATCGCCATCGGCGGTGGCGCCGAAAACATGAGCCGCGCGCCCTACGCCTCGCTCAACGGGCGCTGGGGCCTGCGCATGGGCGACGCCAAGCTCATCGACATGATGATCGGCGCGCTGCACGACCCGTTCCACAACATCCACATGGGTGTGACGGCCGAGAACATCGCCGCCAAGTGGGGCATCACCCGCGAAGACCAGGACCGGCTGGCGGTGGAAAGCCACAACCGCGCCGAGCGCGCCACGCAAAACGGCTACTTCAAGGACCAGATCACGCCGGTCATCCTGAAGAGCAAGAAGGGCGACATCGCCTACGCCACCGACGAGCACTTCCGCCCCGGCGCCACGCTGGCCGACATGGCCAAGCTCAAGCCGGCCTTCCTCAAGGAAAACGGCACGGTGACGGCCGGCAATGCCTCGGGCATCAACGACGCCGCCGCGGCCGTGTTGCTGATGGAAAAAAGCGTGGCCGAGCAGCGCGGCCTCAAGCCGATGGCGCGGCTCGTCGCCTATGCACATGCGGGTGTGGACCCGAAGTACATGGGCATCGGCCCGGTGCCGGCCAGCAAGAAGGCGCTGCAGATGGCCGGACTCACGGTCAAGGACCTGGACGTGATCGAAGCCAACGAAGCCTTCGCGGCCCAGGCCTGCGCAGTGACGCGCGACCTGGCGCTCGACCCGGCCAAGGTCAACCCGAACGGCTCGGGCATCTCGCTCGGCCATCCGATCGGTGCCACCGGCGCGCTGATCACGGTGAAGGCCCTGCACGAGCTGGAGCGCATCGGCGGGCGTTATGCGCTGGTGACGATGTGCATCGGCGGCGGGCAAGGCATTGCCGCTATTTTCGAGCGGGCCTGAATAGACTGGAGAGTCAGCGCAGAGGGTAAGAGGATTTCGTAGCGAGCGGGCCAAGGTCGTATCGAGGACCGGAGCCGTACTTGTGTACGGTGAGGACCGCAGATGCGAGATTGGCTCGCGCAGTAGAAATAGTCTTACCCTCGCACCACCAGCACCGGCAGCGTGGTGTGCGACAACACCCGCTGCGTCACGCTGCCGAGCAGCAGTTTCTCGAGGCCGTGGCGGCCATGCGAGCCCATCACGATCAGGTCGGCATCGGCTGTCTTGGCGGCCTGCAGGATGCCGTCTTCCATCACATGGCCTTCGATCACCTGGCGCGTGCAGCGCAGGCCGGCGGCGGTGACCTGGGCTTCGGCGACCTGCAGCGCCTGGTTGGCGTTGGCGGTGGCGGCGGTGATGTATTCGGTCTGGCCGAACGCATAGTCGGTGCCGACCCCGACGAAGGGGTATTGGTCGATCACATGCACCAGCGTGATCCAGCTGTCGAACACCTTGGCCAGCTCGATCGATTTGGCCACTGCCGCCAACCCGGTGCTGGAGCCGTCCACGGGAACCAGAATGTGCTTGAACATGGTCTTTCTCCTTCGATGGAAAACGATGGAAGACGGTGACAGGGGCCGCGCCATGCCTTGCCCCGCCACCACTTTACAGGCCGGCGCCTGGCCGTCCTGTAGGACCATGAGCCGACCGCCAGCCGCCATCATCGCGGCGCTGGGTGCAGCAGGGCTTGCGTCAGATCAATTCAATTGCTCTGGAACCTGGAGGCACGAAAAGTCAGCACCAGGGTGTCGCGGTGGCCGCCCTCGGCCGTCGGCTGGATCGGCGTGGACTCGTGGATCACACGTTCGTCGTCGAGCAGCAGCATCGACCACGGTTCGGTGAGGGTGAAGCGCTGGCCGTTCGGCCCGTCGGCCTCGAACACACGGGTCTCGCCGCCCTTGATACCTTCGCGCCCCACCAGCAGCACGGCCACGAAGTCCACACCGTCGCGGTGCGCACCTTCGGGCGTGGGCCGGCCGATGCCGTCGGTGGTGTCGATGCGGAACTGGTGCGCCTCCACATACCAGGGCGCGGCGTCGGAACCGGCCACCTGGCCATCGCCCTTGAGCGCGCTGCAGATGCGGCCGAGCGACAGCAGCAATTGCCGCCAGCCCGGTGCCTGCACGTCGGCGTCCAGCATCGGCGAGAACCAGCGCTCCATGCCGCCATGCAGCGCGTTGTAGGCCAGCGGCTGCCAGTGCGCGCGGTGCGGCACCTGGCTCAGCGTGTCGCCCTGCACCACGAAGCACGAGTGGCGCCGGCGGCGGTAATGGCCGCCGTCTTTCAGGTAGGCGTCGGGCGGCAGGTCGTTCCAGCTGGGTGCGAGCACGTTCAACGCGGCAATGTCGCAGCCGGCAAGCTGGGTGACGCTGGCCGCGCTGAGCACGGCATAACCCTGCTGGCGCAGGATGGGCACGACCTGGGCCGGCGGTGCGAACGATGGGGAGAGTGTGACGGTGCTCATGTCCCCTTATCGTACTGAACTTTGGGACGGCGTCCCCGCCCCACCCGCATGGCCTGGTGTCTGGCCCGGTTCAGGGCTCGATCTTCACGCCCTTCCAGAACGCCACGCGGTCGGCCACCTCTTCGGCCCCGTTCTTCGGACTGGCGTAGTACCAGGCGGCATCGGTGTTCATCTCGCCGTCGACCAGCAGCGACAGGTAGCTGGCCTGGCCCTTCCAGGCGCAGGTGGTCTTGTGGTTGCTGAAGCTCACCGCGTCGCGGTTGAGCGAACTCATCGGAAAATAGTGGTTGCCTTCGACCACGGCGATGTCGTCGCTTTCGGCGATCACGGCGCCGTTCCAGGTTGCTTTCATGGGGATTCCTCAGGAAGGTGCCTGCAACCAGTGCAGGCTGAAAAGTTGATTCGGGTCGGTCCAGGCCGGCCCCGGGGTGAAGCCGGCTTCCAGCGCCAACGCCCGCAGGCTGTCGACGGTGTACTTGTGCGAATTCTCGGTGTGCAGGCTGTCGCCTTCGGCAAAGCTGAAGTGCCGGCCGTACAGCCTGACCTGCTGCTCGCACAGACTCACCAGGTGCATCTCGATGCGGCGCAGCGGCGCATTGTAGAAGGCACTGTGGGCAAACTGCGGCAGCGCGAAATCGGCGCCGAGTTCGCGGTTGGCGCGGGCCAGCAAATTGAGGTTGAAGGCGGCGGTCACGCCCTGGACGTCGTTGTAGGCCGCATGCAGCAGGGCCGGGTCCTTGAACAGGTCGGCGCCGAGCAGCAGCCCGCCGCCGCGCAGCACCCGCGCCGCCATGCGCAGGAAATGCAGGGCCTCGGCCGGCGTGAAGTTGCCGATGGTCGAACCGGGAAAGAAGCCGATGCGGCGCCCCGCACCAGAAGCCGCGCGCGGCAGGATCAGGTCCTGGGTGTAGTCGGCCACCACCGGCAACACCTCCAGCCCCGCATAGTCCTGCTGCAGCCGGGCCGCGGCCCGGGCCAGGTGTTCACCCGAGATGTCGATCGGCAGATAACGCGCGGGCCGGTCCAGCGCGTCGAGCAGCAGCCGCACCTTCACCAGCGAACCCGCACCGAATTCCACGATCTCGGCATGCGGCCCGATGGCCTCGGCGATCTGGGCCGCCTGGGCCTCCAGGATGCCGATTTCGGTGCGCGTCGGGTAGTACTCGGGCAGCTCGCAGATGCGGTCGAACAGGGCCGAGCCTTGGGCGTCATAGAAATACTTGGGCGCGATGCTGTGTGGTGTGGCCGACAAGGCCGCCAGCATGTCCTGGCCAAAGGCCGACCAGCCTGGCTCGGCCTCCGGCGCGTCCGAGGGCAAAACTTCGAGACGGCGCCGCAGCGCAGCGAAGGAAGTCGGTTTCATATGTCCCTCGCCAGGCGGACGCCGGAAAACTGCCAGCGTGCGGCCGGCGGAAAGAAATTGCGGTAGCTGCGCCGGGCATGGCCGGGCGGCGTGGCCAGGCTGCTGCCGCGCAGCACGAGTTGCCCTACCATGAACTTGCCGTTGTATTCGCCGGCCATGCCGGCCAGCGGCCTGAAGCCGGGGTAAGGGTCGTAGGCGGAGCGTGTCCACTGCCAGGCCACGCCGTCCATCTGGCGCATGCCGGGCGTGTCGAAGGCGGCCTCCCATTCGAATTCGGTGGGCAGCCGCGCGCCAGCCCATTCGGCATAGGCCGAGGCCTCGAAGAAACTCAGCTGCGTGACCGCGGCCGCGGGATCGAGCGGCTGCAAGCCGCGCAGGCCAAACAGCTGCCAGCCGCTGGCCAGGGGTTCAACCGTCGGCTGGGCCGACACACCCAGTACAGGCGGAACACGCGCATCCCCAGCCGCGAGCCAGTAGAGCGGATGCTGCCACCCCTGGTTTTGCACCGTGGCCCAGCCGTCGGACAACCACAGCTCGGGCCGGCGGTAGCCGCCATCGGCAATGAACTCGGCATATTCGCCGCAGGTCACCAGGCGGTCGGCCATTTCGAAGGCCGGCAGCAGGCGGCGGTGCCGCGGCGTTTCGTTGTCGAAGGCGAATGCCGCATCCGCCCCCTGCTCCGCATGGCCGATTTCGACAATGCGTTCGGGCATGGGCAGCCAGCGCGCGGATTCGGGCGCTGTCGCCAGGCGCAGCGGGGGCGTGTCGCGGCTGTCGTAGGCCGGCCGCATGGGGTTGCACGACAACACGTGCAGGATGTCGGTCAGCAGCAGTTCCTGGTGCTGCTGTTCATGGTGCAGGCCCAGGGTCACCATGGCCTGGACGGCGTGCCATGCCGGGCCGTCGCAGTGGGGCAAGAAGGCCTGCATCGCCGCATCCACATGGGCGCGGTAGGCCAGCACCTCGTCGAGCGAAGGCCGGGTCAGCAAGCCGCGCATCGGCCGCGGATGGCGCGGGCCCAGCGCTTCATAGTAGGAATTGAACAGGTAGAAAAAGCGCGCGTCATAGGCCTGGTAGCCCGGCTGATGCGGAACCAGCACCATGGCCTCGAAAAACCAGGTGGCATGCGCCAGATGCCATTTGGTCGGACTGGCCTCCGGCATGGACTGCACACACTGGTCTTCGGCGGACAAGGGCGCCGCCAGTGCCAGGCTATGCGCCCGGACTTCGGCATAACGCCGCGCCAGGTGAAGCTGGAATGAAGCAGCGGGGCTGGACACGGTGGCCAGCGGCGCAGGACGCGCCGGCAGTGAAGCGAGGGACATGCGAAAGCCTCCAGAAAGCCATGAATACTGGCGATAACCGAAGGCCATGGACACCCATGACTGGTGGCATCGGCTTCGGCTGTGCGGCAACCTGCAAGCCCCCTTTGTCGCATGCATGCCGCCATCGCGCAAGCGGCAAAGCTTAAACCCCAAAGCTGAGCCCCACGCGTCTTCCAGCCGGCGTGCGAAGGGTCGGACCGGTGGCCGGCCCCGCGTAAGACACGTCCTACAAATCGTTTGGCTGTCGGTTTGACTGTCGCCAAGGCAACCTGTATCGGACACGGCGGTAGCTATCATCGCGGCCCGCATCCTCAGGAGACCCGCAATGCACCCCACCAACCATCAGATCCGCCTGGCCTCCCGCCCGGTCGGCATGCCCACCGCCGCCAATTGGTCCCACACCACCGCCCCCGTTGCCGAACCAGGCGACGGCGAAGTGCTCGTCAAGACCTTGGCGCTGTCGCTCGACCCGGCCATGCGCGGCTGGATGAACGAAGGCAAGAGCTACATCGCACCGGTTGGGCTGGGCGATGTGATGCGTGCGGGCGGCGTGGGTGTGGTGGTGGCCTCGCGCCATCCACGGTTTGCCGTGGGCCAGCCTGTCTACGCTTCGCTCGGCGTGCAGGAATACGCCCTGATTCCCGAGTCCGAGATGGCCCGCACCGGCCTGGTCGGCATCGACCTCAAGCTCGGCACGCCCACCCAGTGGCTCAACGTACTGGGCATGCCGGGCATGACCGGCTATTTCGGCCTGATGGACGTGGGCCAGCCCAAGCCCGGTGAAACGGTGGTGGTCTCCGGCGCAGCCGGCGCGGTGGGCCAGACCGTGGGCCAGTTGGCCAAGATCAAGGGCTGCCGCGTGGTCGGCATCGCCGGCGGCCCGGCCAAGTGCGAATGGGTGGTGAAGGAGCTCGGCTTCGACGCCTGCATCGACTACAAGGCCGGCCCGAGCGCCGTGCACGACGGCCTGAAGGAACACGCGCCCAAGGGCGTGGACATCTATTTCGACAACGTCGGCGGCGAAATCCTCGACACCGTGCTGGCCAGGCTCGCCCGCGGCGCGCGCATCATCATCTGCGGCGCCATCAGCCAATACAACAACACCACGCCGGTACAGGGGCCGAAAAACTACCTGAGCCTGCTGGTCAACCGCGCGCGCATGGAAGGCATCGTGGTGTTCGACTACGCCGACCGCTACCCCGTCGCCATTGCCGAGCTGGCCGAGTACCTCAAGGACGGCCGCATGAAGAGCAAGGAAGACGTGGTGCGCGGGCTGGACGCCTTCCCGGACACGCTGCTCAAACTGTTCAGCGGTGAGAACTTCGGCAAGCTGGTGCTGCAGGTGGCCGAGGGCTGAACAGCTCCTGAACAGCTCCTGAGGCGGCCTCTGCGCGGTCGCCGCCGCGCCGCGCCGCGCGCAGCGGGTAAAATCGCAGGGAACCAGCCCCCGCGTCCGTGATTCCAAAAGACAGCCCACCGCGGCTGTCTTTTTTTGCCGTGGTGAAAACCAGGCGACGGGCTGACACAAAGGAACCATGCAAGACCACTACGCAGCCCTGGGCCTGAGCAGTTCTGCCTCTTTGGCCGACATCAAGAAAGCCTTCCGGCAAAAAGCCGCGCAGACCCACCCCGACCGCAACCCTTCGCCCGACGCAGCCCAGCGCTTTCGGGCGGTGCAGGAAGCCTACGAGGTGCTGGCGGACGAGGAAAAGCGCAAGACCTACGACGAGAACCGCCGCCGCGGCCTGCTCGACAGCCCGATCGATACCGCCCGCGAGATCTGGCAGAACTACATGAAGAGTATCTTATGAACACCCCCAGGCTTGCCCACTTCGTGTGGCCACCAACCCCCTTGCAGGGGGCAACACCTGCGGCCCGGCAGAGCCGGCTCCGTGGTGTTCCCGAACATGTCAATGCGATGGCCTGTCACCTGAATCGCACACCGAATCTTGGAGAGACCCCATGAAACTATCGCGCTATTTCGCCGACCTCGGCCCGGCCTACGACGCCGAGCTCAACGACCTGCTGTCCGACTCCGAAGGCAAGAACGTGCTGGAAAAGCGCCTGCGCGAAAAACGCAGCCAGATCGACTTCCTGGTGATGATGATGGAAGACAGCCCGGAAATGCTGGCCGTGGCCTTTCACCAGGGCTTTCGCTTCACCTCGCCGCGCACGCTGGACGAGCTGGCCGCGCTGCAGCCCGAACGCTTCCCGTCCTGGGCCAAGCTGGGCGCGGCCGTGAGCCTGGTGCCCTGGGCGCAGGCCCTGGCCGAGCGTGTGCTGCAGGAAGAAGGCGGCGAGCGCTTCATGGCCGTGGCCGCGGTGCTCGAATACCTGCACACCCGCGTCGACGCGGACGCCGCGGCCGAAGCCGAGGAAGACGAGAACCGCGATGAAGACGGCGACCGCAACAGCGACCACGAGGACGGCGACGAAGGTGAAAACCTGCCGGGCAACCTCGAAGAGGCCGGCGCCGACTGGCTGGCCGAACAAGGCTTCGAACGCAAAGAGTGAAGACGCAACCAAGGACCACCCCATGCACTACCCTGCCCTGGCCAAAGCCCAAAGCCTGATCCTCGCCGGCGACATCGTCGGTGCCGAGGCCGCCCTGGTGTCGCTCGCCGATGAAGAAGGCGACCACGCCCTGGTGGTGGCGCTCGACAGCTTTCCGCCGAAAGACCTGCTGTCGGTGATCCGCGAATACGACGGCTCGAAATCCTCGGTGCTGAACCTCCTGGTCACGCCGCAGCAGTTCGCGCGCGCCGTGGTCATCGAGAAGCAATACAAGGACCTGACGCACACCCATCTGCGCGGCATGATGAATTCGGTCATCTTCCGCGACGACCAGGAAACCTACACCCCGGTCGACTTCCTGCGCACCGTGGGCGAAACCGAGGGCGGCTGCGACGCGCTGGCCGACTACCTGCTCGAACACTGGGCGCGGGTGGAGAGCTTCATGCGTACCGGCAGCTTCGAGGCGTCCGAGGACGACGGCTCGGTCCTGTCCGAAGCCAACATGATCGCCGCGGCCTATACCAAGCCGCGTGTCGACCTGGACGAGATCACCGACCACGACTGGATGGAGTTCAGCTGGCTGCTGCGCACCGAATGCCCGGACATCCTGATCGAAGTGCTGACCATCCTGCGCGCCCGCTTCAAGGCCTACACCGCTGAGCAGGAGAGCGAGGAAGAAGAGGACGACAGCCACCACAGCGGCGGCCACGTGCCCTTCCGCGAAGGCCATGGCGCAGGCGAAGGTTCGCAGAAAAAACCCGCAGACCCAGACGAAGAATCGGCAATCTGAATCTCATGTCCACACCTGCATCCGCGGTTTCCTTATTCGACGCACGGCCTTTTTTCGAGAAAGCCCTGTTGCACGGCCTGCAGAACGGCATCATCGATGCCGAACGGCTGGCGGCCCTGCATGAGGAGGCGGCCAAGGGCATGGTGCAGATCGCGCGTTATTTCGGCACCGAATTCCTGCGGCCCGACCTGGAGCAGGCGCGCGCGCGCATCGTCAACATGGTCAGCCTGTTCCTCGAAGACAGCACCGAAGGCGACCTGGGCCGCGCGGCCCAGGCCTTGCGCGAGCACACGCTACTGTCGCGCTCCAAGGGCGGCTCGGAAATGCTCAAGGCGCTGCTGGTGATGCCGGACCACACCCATTTCGGCATGCTCGAGAGCGGCGCCTTCACCGACGACCACATCCCGCTGCTGGCCAAATGGTCGCTGCGCAGCCTGGCCGACTACCGCGCCGAGCTGGCCCAGCGCAGCGAGATCGAGACACGCATGGAGGCGGCCTACTGGTTCGCACAGCAGCTCGGCACCGCGCGGCGCGAGTTGAAGGACGTGCAGACCGATGCCGAAGCCCTGATCCGCACCGGCCTCGTGATGCTGGCCGCAGGGCGTTCGCAGTTGCCGAACTGGGGCCAGTTCGAAAGTGCCGTCGACCTGTTGCGCAAGCGCAGTGCCGCCGGCAAACCGGTGGCGCTCACCCTGCCCGCGGCCTTGCCGGCCCGGTTCAGGCCGCTGGTCGCCGACATGCTGAAAAGCATCGCCTCGGACGACCTGCCGAAGATCCTCGACCCCGCCGTCAAGCCACGCAAGCTGTTCATGCAGTCCATGGGCTTCATGGGGCGCTACCACTGGCTGGACGAAGAAATCGAGGACATCAGCAACTTCGACCGCGCCGTCTCCGACCAGTGGGTCAAGCTCACGCAGCGCCACACCGACGACAGCTCGCTGATCACGCTGTTCCTGTGCATCGCCGCCGGCGTGACGCGCAAGACCATCATCAGTGAAAGCACGGCCGGCACCATCGTGCGCAAGCTGCGCAAGAGCGGACTGCATCCGGAGCTTGCCAGCGACTTCATCCGCGACTACGCGCCGCATGAAAACCACGCCGACTACCAGCGGCTGTGGGCGCAGTTCGTGGAAGAAACCCGGCGCGACCTGCTCGACGAACGCGACACCCGCCTGGTCGAAGCCATGACCGCGTTGAAGCTGCACTGCAACATCGTGCAGAACGAAAAAAAGAGCGAAAAAAAGCCCGCCAAATCGGCCAAGGCCAAAACCTCCACCGGAAGCCCCGCATGAAATTCAAGATGGCCCAGGGCTCACTGTTCGCGATCCTGCTGCGCTCGCCGTGGTGGATCAGCCTCGGGATTACCGCGCTGATCGTGCTGGCCGCGCGCACCAGCCTGCCGCAGCCCTACTTCGTGTTCGGCGCCATGGGCGCACTGCCGTTCGTGGTGATCTGCTGCATCGCCGGCTGGCGTCAGCTGCGGGCCCCGAGCCCGGCGCGCGTGGCCGCCACGCTGCAGGCTGCCGGCGCCATGTCGTGGCGCGATTTCGCCAGCGCCGTCGAGGCCGCCTATGCCCAGGACGGTTATGCCGTCACCCGCCTCGCCGGCCCCGCAGCCGACTTCGCCGTGCAGAAGGCCGGGCGCACCACCCTGGTCAGCTGCAAGCGCTGGAAGGCCGCGAGCGTGGGCACCGAAGCCCTGCGCGAACTCAGCGCCGCGCAGCAGCAACAGGACGCCAGCGCCAGCCTCGTCATCAGCCTGGGCCATCTGTCGGACGCGGCGCAGCGCTTCGCACAGGAACGCGGCATCAGCGTCATGCAAGGCCCGGCGCTGGCGCTGTTGCTCAAAGACCTGCCGCAGCAGGCTGCCACGTCCGCACGCCGCTGAACGCAGCCGTTATAGCCGTGAAGAGGTTCTTGCGCTGGAGCCTGGCCGCCGCTGCCTTGGCGCTGGCCCTGGCCTGCTTGGCGGCCCTGGCGCTGGGCGCGGCGCTGTACCTGGCCGTCGAGCCCGAGGCCCGCATTTCGCGGCAGGCCGACATCACCCCGGCCCACGTCGAACGCGCGGTGCAGCTCTTCCTGCGCCATGATCCGCGGCAGCTCCGGCCCGGTGCGCAAGACCAGCTGAGCCTGCGGCAGGACGACCTGGACGTCGCCCTCAACTATTTCGCCCTCCGCTTTGCCCGCACCAGCACGCAGCTGGTGCTCGGCGAGGGTACGGCCTGGCTGCGCGCCAGCACCCGGTTGCCACCCAACCCCCTGGGCCAGGCGCTCAACCTGGAGATGGCGCTCAGCGCCACCGCCACGCTGCCGCATGTCGACCGGCTGCGCATCGGCCGGTTGACGGTGCCGGCCAGCGCGGCCAACTTGTTGCTTGGCCTGGGCTTCGGGCAACTGCGCGAGCTGTCGCCCGGCGCCGCCAAGGCCATCGACAGCATCGACCGGGTCAGCCTGCGCAGCGGCGCGCTGGACCTGGCCTACACCTGGCGCGGCAAGGCACCGGGGCAGGCCGGCCTGCGTTTCTGGTCCGCTGCCGAGCAGGCGCGGATCGACAGCTACCTGGCGCTGCTGGCCAGCCAGTCCGTGCAGTGGCGGCCGTTGGCAAAAGACCGCGCCATGCCGCTGGCCGCGCTGGTGCGCCCGCTGCTGCAGTCGGCGGCACTGCACAGCCTGGACGAGACTTCCGCCGTGGCGGAAAACCGGGCCGCGCTGGTGGCACTGGCCCAGTTCGTCAACGCCAGGGAAACCCATGCCCTGCTGGCGAACCCGCCCCTCGCGGGCGAGTTGGATGGCACGCCCCCTATCACACTGAACGGCCGCACCGACACCGCCCAGCATTTCACCGTCTCGGCCGCGCTCACCGCCATGGCCGGCAGTCCCTTGTCCGATGCGGTGGGGCTGTACAAGGAACTGAGCGATGCCCAGGGTGGCAGCGGCTTCTCGTTCAATGACCTGGCCGCCGACCGGGCCGGCACCCGGTTCGGCAGCATGGCCACGGCCAGCACCGCATCGGCTCGCCAGTTGCAGCACCGGTTTGCCGAGGGGCTGCCCGCGCTGGTACTGCTGCCGCCGGTGGCCGATCTGCCCGAATCGATGCAGCTGGCCGAATTCAACCGCCGCTTCGGCGGGGTGGAAGGCAGCGCCGCCCGCAGCCTGCGCAACGACATCGAGCGGCGCCTGGCGGCGCTGCCGGTCTACCGATGAAAGCCCGGGCTTCACTGTGCAATATGCACGCTCCGGCATACGCCAAATGGCCCACCTGCCGCCATCGGCGCGCAAGCGCCAGATCAAACCGCATGTGACCCCCTATCATTCGAACTGATGAGCGATTCCACCACGCCCCCCCGCGCATTGACCGAAACCACCACGGCCGGCCCCCACGATACGGTGGCGGCCGTGCCGTCGTTCGCCGCGCCGGGCATGGTGTTCGGCGGCTACGAGGTGCTGCAGACCGTCTACCTGGGACGGCGCTCGGTGGTGCTGCGCTGCCACAAGGCCGGTGTGCCGATGGTGGTCAAGCTGCTGCGCCTGGCCAAGCTCGGCCCGGGCGATGTGGCGCGCTTCAGGCGTGAATTCGAGTTGTCGCGGCGGGTCATGCATTCCAACGTGGTGCGGGCCGAAACTCTGGGAAGCCATGCCGGCGTGCTGTTCCTGGCCATGGCCGACGACGGCGCCACCTCGGTACGCGACATGCTGCGCCGCGGCCCCCTGCCGCTGGCCGAGGCGCTGCACATCGCGGTGGCGGTGGTGAACGCGCTTGAGGCGATCCATCTGCGCAACATCATCCACAAGGACATCGCGCCCGGCAACATCATCGCCAACCCGGCGCAGGGCACGGTGCGGCTGATCGATTTCGGCATTTCCGCCGACGTGTCGGTCGAGCGCCCGCAGGCCGCCAGCCTGCCCGAACTCGAAGGCACGCTGGCCTATATGGCGCCCGAGCAGACCGGCCGCATGAACCGCGACCTGGACTACCGCGCCGATTTCTATGCGCTCGGCGCCACGCTGTACGAACTGCTCACCGGCACCCCGCCTTTCGGCTATACCCGCGACCCGGTGGAGGCCGTGCATGCCCATCTCGCGCTCACACCGCCCGAGGTGCAAGACCTGCGCCCCGACACGCCGCCGGCACTGGCCGCGCTGCTGATGCGCCTGCTGGCCAAGGAGCCCGAGGCACGCTACCAGAACCACCAGGTGCTGCGCCGCGACCTGCAGCACATCCTGCAGCACCTGGACGATCCGGCCGCGCTGGCCGGGCTGGTGCTCGCACAGGGCGATCTGTCGGAGCGTTTCCAGGCCTCGGGCCGGCTGTACGGCCGCGCCGAGGAAGTGCGCCGCATGATGGCCGCGTTCGAGGCCGCCGCCACGGGCGTGGCCCAGGTGGTGACGATCGCCGGCGTCTCCGGCATCGGCAAGACCGCGCTGGTCAACGAGGTGCACCGCAGCCTGCTCGGCCATCGCGGCCACATGGTGCATGGCAAGTTCGACCAGTTCGGGCAACACACGCCGGGCGCCGCCTTCCTGCAGGCCCTGGAGCAGCGGGTGCGGCGCGTGCTGGCCCTGCCCCCGCTCGAACAGGCCCAATGGCGCGAGGCGCTGCGGCGCCAGCTCGGCCCGAACGCCGCCGTGGCCCAGGCGGCGCTGCCGGCCCTGGACCTGCTGCTCGGACCGGCCCAGAACCCGGCCGTGCCCCTGGGCCCGCTCGAGGCCGAAAACCGTTTCCTGCGCAGCGTGCAGCTGTGCTTCGCGGCGCTGGCCAACCACACCGCGCCGCTGGTGGTGTTCATCGATGACCTGCAATGGGCCGACCGCATTTCGCGCCGCCTGCTGCGCGAACTCTCGCTGGACGAAGGCCTGCACCACATCCTGCTGATCGGCGCCTACCGTGCCGGCGAGGTGCCGCCCGACCATCCGCTCACGCAAGACCTGGCCGCCCTGGCCGGCATCGAAGGCCGCAGCACGGCGTTGAATGTCGGCCCGCTGCAGGTCTGCGACGTGGCCGAACTGCTGGCCGACAGCCTGCAGCAGCCGATCGAAGAAGTGGCCGAACTGGCCCAGCTGTGCCACCGCAAGACCAGCGGCAACCCCTTCTTTCTCGGTCGCTTCCTGGAAGACCTGCACCGGCGCCGGTTGATCTGGCTGGACCGTAGCGTGCCGCGCTGGCGCTGGTCCGAGGCGCAGCTGCATGGCGAACGCGTGGCCGACAACGTGGTCGAGCTCATGCTTGAGCAGCTGCGCCGCCTGCCGCCGGCCACCGGCGCGATGTTGACCTCGGCGGCCTTCCTCGGCAGCCGCTTCATGCTGGCCCAGTTGGCCATCGCCTGCCAGGCCAGTGAGAGCGTGGTGGTACGCACCCTCGGCCCGGCGCTCGAGGCCGGCCTGCTGGTGCCGCAGGATGCCAGCTACAAATGGATCTCGGTGCTGGACGCCGCGGAAAGCCAGGGCCTGCAGGTCGAATTCGCCTTCGTGCACGACCGCGTGCAGGAAGCCGCCTACCTGCTGGCCGCGGCCGAAGAGCGGCCGGCACTGCATTTGCGCATCGGCCGCCTGCTGCGCGACCAGACCGCCGACGGCGTGGCCCCCGACTTCGCCGTGGTCAATCACCTGAACCAGGGCCGGGCGCTGATGCACGCCACGCAGGAACGCGCGCAGTTGGCCGGCTTCAACAGCGCCGCCAGCCGGCTGGCCTGCGACGCGGCGTCGTTCGACCTGGCCGCGGACTATGCGGCCCATGCCATCGCGCTGCACGGCGAAAGCCAGTGGCAAACCGCCCCGGCCGAAGCGCTCGACCTGCACGTGCATGCCGCGCGCATGGCTTCCCTCAAGGGCGACGCCGCGGCCATGGACCAGCTCATCGCGTCGGCGCTGCCGCATGTCGGCGCAGCCGCGGCGCGGGCGCGGCTGCTCGACGTGCGCATCGAATCCTTCTACACCTCGGGCCGGCTCGACGAAACCCTGGAGCTGGGCCTGGCGGTGCTGCGCCTGCTCGGCGTCGAGCCCCCGGCCGCCACCACGCCGGCCGAGACCGCCGCATTGGTCGCGGCATTGAAGGAAGAAATCAGCGCCATCGGCTTCGACGTGCTGGCCAGCCAGCCCGCGCTGACCGATCCCTTGTGCCTGCAGCAGCTCAACGTGATCGCCAAGATGACCGCGGCGGCCTATATCGCCCGGCCGGCGCTGCTGCCGCTGCTCACAGTGCTGCAGGTACGGCTGATGGTGGCGCGCGGCCACGCGCCGGCGGCGCTGTCGGCGTATTCGGTCACGGGCCTGATGGTGGCGGAGTTCCTGGGTGACTACGTCTTCGGCTACCGCCTGGGCCGCATGTCGATGGCGCTGCTGGAGCGGCATGGCTGGCGCCATGTGCACGCCCACACCGGCTTTTCATTCAATGCCTTTTTGCGGCACTGGACCGAAGGCATCGCCAGCGGCCTGCCGGCCCTGATGCAGGTGCACCGCGACGGCCTGGAAACCGGCAGCCTGCGGCACGCCGGCCTGTCGCTGTACGTGCACGACTACCACGCCTTCCTCAACGGCGCGCCGCTGGCCGATCTCGACGCCGAACTCGAAGTCCACGCCGCCACGCTGCGCCGCATCCGCCAGCCGGTGGCCCATGACTACCTCAACGCGCTGCGCGGCGCGGTGGGCGAACTGCGGCAGGCCCGCTTCGGCGACACGCCGCTGGAGACCGATACCTTCTCCGCCACCCAGCTCGACGCCACCTATGCCGCCCGCGCCGACCAGACCGGCGCCATGTTCCTGCACGCCTGGCGCTGCATGTTGCTCACCCTGGCCGGCCGGGCCAACGCCGCCGTGGCCGCCGGCGATGCGGCGCAGCAGCTCTTCCCTGCGGCACGCGGCATGGTGATGGTGCCGTTCTGCATCTTCTTCACCGCCGTGGCGGCGCTGGCGCAGCCCGAGCCCGACACCAGGGCCCACGCGGCCGAGCGCTGCGCCGCGGCGCTCAAACGCCTGGCGCTGTGGTCGCAGACCTGCACCGACGTGAGGCCGCTGCTGCACATGCTGCGCGCCCGCATGCTGGGCGTGAACCTCCCCACCGACATCCCCGACACCAACGCGCTGGCGGAGCTGCAGCTGGCGCAACAGGCGGCAGAACCACTCGGCAATCTGCTGTTGCAAGGCCTGGTGCATTGGTACCGCAGCCAGGCGCTGACCCAGGACAGCGCCGCCGCGGCCGAGCGGGCCGAGGCCCGCGCCATCTTCCTGCGCTGGGGCGGCCGTGCCGTGGTCGATGCGATCGACAGCCAGGCCACGCCGATGGCGCTGCCGATCGAGATGGTCTCGGACGACCCCGACACCGTGATCGCCGTACCGGGCAATGTGCTCGACCTGTCCACGCTGATGAAAAGCGTGCAGGCCGTGACCGCCGAAATCGCGCTCGACGTGCTGCTGGCCCGGCTGGTCTATGTGCTGCGCGAGAACGCCGGGGCGAGCCGCGCGGCCATCGTGCTCGGCGACGGCGGCAGCGGCGCGGACTGGCTGCTGCAGGCCGACAGCGGCTCGGCCGGCGGCCCACGCGTGATGGAAGGCCTGCCGCTGGAAGACGCCGACGACCGGCTGCCCTGCGAGGTGCTGCGCACCGTGCTGCACACCGCCACGCCGGTGCTGGTGGACGACGCCGCCACCGATCCCGCCTGGCGGCAGCTGCACTACTTTGCCAACGGCGATGCGCATTCGGTGCTGTGCATGCCGCTGGTGCGGCAAGGCCGGGTGCTGGGCGCCCTGTACCTCGAGAACGACGTGGTCGCCGGCGCGTTTTCGCCCGAGCGCATCCTGTTCCTGGAACTGCTGTCGGGCAATGTGGTGAACGCCATCGACAACGCCCGGCTGTATGCCGAGATGCAGGCGCTGGCCAGTACGCTGGAGCAGCGCGTGGCCGAACGCACCCGCGATCTGCGCGACAGCGAAGCCCGCACCCTGTCCATCCTGCACAACGCGCCATTGCCGATGCTGGTCAGCCGCAATGCCGACAACCGCTTCGTCTACGTGAACGAGCGCGCGGCCGAACTGTCCGGCATGTCCGCGCAGGAACTGCTGGGCTGCGAGACGCGCAGCTTCTACCACGCGGAGGAAGACCGGGAACAGCTGACGGCCGCCTACCGCCGCGACGGCATGCTGCGCGACTACCAGGTTCGCATGCGTACCTACGATGGCCGCGACCTCTGGCTGCTGCTGTCCATGGTGCCCATCCTCTACGACCGGCAGCCCTGCGTCCTGAGCACGCTGATCGACATCACCCAGCGCAAGGCCATGGAAGATGCGCTGCGCCAGGTCGCCACCACCGACAACCTGACCGGCATGGCCAGCCGCAGCCACTTCATGGAACACGCCGAGGCCGAAATGGCCCGCGCGCGCCGGCACATGCGGCCCCTGGCGATGGTGATGTTCGACGTCGACCACTTCAAGCAGATCAACGACCGCCATGGCCATGCCACCGGCGACGAAGTGCTGCGCGTGATGACGCAGACCTGCCGCACCATCGTGCGCCAGCAAGACATCGTCGGCCGGCTCGGCGGCGAGGAGTTCAGCATCCTCATGCCCGAGACCGACCACGAAAGTGCCGTTGCCATGGCCGAGCGCCTGCGCCTCGCGCTGGCCGAACTGCAGATCCCCGCGGCCAACGGCGGCATGGTCAACGTCACCGCCAGCTTCGGCATCAGCGTCTGGCGGCCGGAAGACTCACTCGACGGCTTGCTGGCCCGCGCCGACGCCGGGCTCTACCTGTCCAAACATGCCGGGCGCAACCGCATCAGCTGCGCGGAACCTCCCGCTCCTGCAGCGTGCGCCACATGACCTTGCCGCTGCCGCTTTTCGGCAGTGCGTCCACGAACTCGACCTGGCGCGGTACCTTGTAGACCGCCATGTTGTCGCGGCACCAGGCGATGAGTTCGGCCTCGCTGACCTGCCCCTGGAACGCCTGGCGCAGCACCACCACGGCCTTCACGCTTTCGCCGCGGTAGCTGTCCTGGGTGGAGATGATGCAGGCCTCCTGGATGGCCGGGTGGCGGAACATCAGCGCCTCGACCTCGGCCGGCCAGACCTTGAAGCCGCTGGCGTTGATCATGCGCTTGAGGCGGTCGGTGAGGAAGAAATAGCCGTCGGCGTCCACATAACCCAGGTCGCCGCTACGGAAGAAGCGCTTGCCGTCCAGGTTGACGAAGGCGGCCTCGGTGGCGTCGGGCCGTTTCCAGTAGCCCTGGAACACACCGGGCCCGCAGGAGACGATCTCGCCCGACTCGCCCACCGGCATTTCGCGCAGCGTCTCGGGGTCGATGACCCGCGCGTCGGTGCCCATGAAGGGAATGCCCAGGCATTGCTGCTTGGGCGCGTCGTAGGGGTTGCTGTGCGACGGCGCGGCGGTCTCCGTGAGGCCGTAGCCTTCGCAGTAGCGCAGGCCGAACTGCTCGAACAGCCGCTGCGCCACCGCCTGCGGCATGGCCGCGCCGCCGCCACCGATGTAGACCAGGCTGGACAGGTCGTACTGGTCGAAGCGCGGGCTGGCCAGCAGGTCGATGACCATGGTCGGGATGTTGGTCCAGTGCGTGACCCGCCATTTGGAGATCAGCCGGCCAGCCATGTCGCGGTCCCAGCGCGGCATGATCACCAGCGTGCCGCCGCAATAGAGGGTGCTGTGCATCATGCTGATCATGCCGGTGACATGGAACATCGGCACCACGGCCAGCGTCATGTTTTCCGACGTGCTGCCGCCCCACACGGCACTCGCCACGGCGTTGTGCATCAGCGTCGCATGCGGGTGGATGCAGCCCTTGGGCAGCCCGGTGGTGCCGCTGGTGTAGGGCAAGACCGCCATGTCGGCCGCACCCACCAGCAGTTCCGGCGGGGGCGGGCCATCGGCGTCCATCAGATCGGGCCAGGCATGCACCTGCCCGCCCTGCAGCACCGGCGGCGCATGGCGGGTCAGCAGCCAGTCGCGCCAGGCCGGCGGCGGGGCCTCATCGCCGGCCACGTCGGCATCGAAGGCATCGGTGAAATGGGTGACGACGAGATGCGCGAGCCGGCGCGGCGCATCCAGCGCATCGCTGGCCGCGGCCAGCTCGGACGCCAGGTCGGCGGAGGTGATGGCCACCCTGGCGTCCGGGTCGGTGATGTAGTGCTTGAGCTCTTCGGCCCGGTTCATCGGGTTGATCGGCACCACCACCGCGTTGGCGCGCAGGATGGCGAAATGCGCGATCACCAGTTGCGGGCTGTTTTGCAGGTTCAGCAGCACCCGGTCGCCGCGCCGCACGCCCATCGCCTGCAGCCGGCCGGCCAGCCGTTCGGCCTGCTGCACCACCTGGCTGTAACTCAGCACCCGGCCGAAGAAGACCAGCGCTGGTTTGTCGGGATAACGCCGCGCGCTGCTGGCCAGGTTGTCCCACAGCGGCGTGGCCGGCACGGTGATCGCATGCGGCAGGCGTTTGGGCCAGAAACGGTGATGGGCCCGCTCGCCTGGACGCGGCGGCTCGGATGAAGCGGCGGATGCGGATTCTGCGAAAGCCATGGCGTTGTCTCTTATTGATGCGGTGAGCGCGGTGGAAATCCGATTCAGGATACGTGAGTCGATGGCACAGCCTGGGTTTTTTTGTCGCCAGGGGGACGGCCTGGCACACCTCTTTGCATCTTTGTATTTTTGTACGTGTTTGGTGCAACCCCTCTTGAATGCACCAATGGCCTCACCGAAATGATCATAATCGGTGCATCAATCTTGTATATCAGTTGGCATATTTTCTGCATGGCAGATGCGTATGACCAGTGCCGCCGAAATCAGTGAACGTATCGTGGAAGCCGTGATGGCCCAGAAGCTGGCGCCCGGCGCCCGGCTGGGCGAACAACCGCTGGCGATGCTGTTCGACTGCAGCCGCACCGTGGTGCGCGAGGCACTGACCCGGCTGGCCGCGCGCGGCATCGTCACGGTGAGCGCGCGCCGCGGCTGGTACGTGATCGAGCCCTCCCAGGAGGAAGCGCGTGAAGCCTTCGAGGCCCGCCGCGTCATCGAAACCGGGCTGATCCGCAACCTGCCCGGCATCGCCAAGCCGGCGCTGAAACGGCTCAAGCAACACCTGAGCCGCGAGAAGGCGGCCCTGGCCAGTGACGACATCGGCGCGCGCAGCTTCCTGCTCGGCGACTTCCATGTGTGCCTGGCCGAATGCCTGGGCAACAACCTGCTGGCCGACACGCTGCGTGACTTCACCGCGCGCACCACGCTGATCGCCATGCTCTACCAGTCTTCGCACAACGCCGCGCAATCGTGTGAAGACCATGTGCGGATCGTCGCCGCGCTGGAAAAAGGCGACATGGCGCTGGCCGAACAACTGATGTCGGCGCACATCGGCACGGTGCACGAAGCGCTGCGCCTGCCGGTCAACGCCGACCCGCTGGCCCATCTGCGCGACGCGCTGGCGCCGGTCGGCAAGAAGGTGCCTGCCGCACAGAATCCGGCAGCCAAATCACCTGGACCCAAGCGCCTTGCCGGCGGCAAAGCTGGCGCAGGCAATCCCTCACCCGAAGACCCGTCCACTTACCTAGGAGCCTTGTTATGAAATTTTCCAAACGCCAACTCAACACCGGCCTGGCCGCCGTCGCCCTGTTTGCAGCCTTCGGCGCCCATGCCCAGACCGCGCTCGACGATGTGCTGAAGGCCAAGAAGATCACCATCGCCATCCCCACCGACTTCCCGCCCTACGGCTTCGTCGGCACCGACATGAAGCCCCAGGGCCTGGACATCGACATGGCCACCTATATCGCCGGCAAGCTCGGCGTGGCGATCGAACTGGCCCCGGTGACCAGCGCCAACCGCGTGGCCTACCTGCAAACCAAGAAGGCCGAGCTGGTGATCTCCACCCTGGGCAAGAACCCGGAGCGCGAGAAGGTCATCGACTTCACCGCCGCCTACTCGCCGTTCTTCCAGGCCGTGTTCGCACCCAAGAGTCTGGCCATCAAGAGCTTCGCCGATCTGGCCGGCAAGACCATCGGCGTGACCCGTGGCGCCATCGAAGACCAGGAACTGACCAAGCTGGCCCCGGCCACCGCCGACATCAAGCGCTTCGAAGACAACAACGTGACCGTGTCCTCCTTCGTCTCGGGCCAGGTTCAGCTCATCGCCACCGGTGCCTCGGTGGCCGGCAACCTGATGGCCAAGAACCCGCAACTCGGCACCGAATACAAGCTGCTGCTGAAGGACTCGCCGAACTTCATCGGCGTGGCCAAGGGTGAAGACAAGCTGCGCCTGAAGGTCAACGAAATCATTGCCGAAGGCAAGAAGAGCGGCGACCTGGACAAGATGGCCGTGAAGTGGCTCGGCCGCCCGGCTGGCGATCTGCCTCAGTAACTCGTTTGACTCCCTCTCCCTGCGGGAGAGGGAGTAAGTCAACCCAACCCAGCACTAGCACCCATGAGAATCACCCTTGATTTTTGGTCTGTCCTCAGCGAGTGGCCGTTGCTGGTCAAGGGCGTGGCCTGGACCCTCGCGCTCACGCTGATTGCCACCGTCATCGGCGTGGGCTTCGGCATCGCCTGCGCCTGGGTGCGCAGCCAGAACACCCGTGCGCCGGGCTGGCTGCAATGGGTGGTGGGCACCTATGTGGAGCTGATCCGCAACACGCCCTTCATCGTGCAGCTGTTCTTCATCTTCTTCGGGCTGCCGGCCGCGGGCGTGAAGCTCACGCCGGAAGTGGCTTCGATCATTGCGATGGTGATCAACCTCGGCGCCTACTCCACCGAGATCATCCGCGCCGGCATCGACGCCACGCCCAAGGGCCAGATCGAGGCCGCGGTGAGCCTGGCGCTGAACCGCATGCAGACCTTCACCCGGGTGGTGCTGCCGCCGGCGCTGAAGAAGGTCTGGCCGTCGCTGGTGAGCCAGATCATCATCGTGATGCTGGGCTCGGCGGTCTGCGGGCAGATCTCGACCCAGGAGCTGAGCTACGCCGCCAACCTGATCCAGAGCCGCAACTTCCGCGCCTTCGAGGCCTTCATTATCGCCACGCTGGTCTACCTGAGTCTGTCGGTCGGCATGCGCCGATTGCTGAACTGGCTCGGGCCCCGCTTCTTCTTCGGTCGCTGAAGGGTTAGCAACATGGTTGAATTCTCCGTCTGGGACATCCTGCGCAACCTGCTCGGCGCGGCGCAATGGACCGTCTACCTCTCCCTCATCGCCTTCATCGGCGGCGGCATCGTCGGTTTGCTGCTGCTGATCCTGCGGCTGTCGAAGGCGCGCGGTGCCGACACCTTTGTCGGCGGCTACGTGCAGCTGTTCCAAGGCACGCCGCTGCTGATGCAGCTCTTCCTCGCCTACTTCGGCATCGCGCTGTTCGGCATCAACACCTCGGCCTGGGTCGCGGCCTCGGTGGCGCTGACGCTCTACACCAGCGCCTTTCTCACCGAGATCTGGCGCGGCTGCGTGGCTGCCATTCCCAAGGGCCAGTGGGAAGCATCGAGCAGCCTGGCGCTGAGCTTCGGCGAACAGCTGCGCCACATCGTGCTGCCGCAGGCCATCAAGATCGCCATCCCGCCCACCGTCGGTTTCCTGGTGCAGGTGATCAAGGGCACGGCGCTGGCCTCGGTGATCGGCTTCATCGAACTCACCAAGGCCGGCACCATGATCTCCAACGCCACCTTCAAGCCCTTCGTGGTCTACAGCTGCGTGGCGCTGATGTACTTCGTCCTGTGTTTCCCGGTCAGTCTTTACGCGAAATCGCTCGAAAGGAAAATGAATGCAGTCCGCCGTTAATCCCATCAAGCCATCCATCGTCGAGATCAACGGGCTGCGTAAATCTTTCGGCAGCAACGAGGTACTCAAGGGCATCGACCTGCACGTGCAGCCCGGCGAAGTCATCGCCATCATCGGCAAGAGCGGTTCGGGCAAAAGCACACTGCTGCGCTGCATCAACGGGCTCGAAGTGTTCCAGGCCGGCACGCTGTCGGTCGACAACAAGCCGCTGCTGCACGACAACGCCCAGGCCATGCGTGCGCTGCGCCAGCGCGTGGGCATGATCTTCCAGGGCTTCAACCTGTTCCCGCACCTGACGGTCGGCAAAAACGTGATGCTCGCCCCCAAGCTGGTCAAGCAGCAGGCCGCCGAAGCCGGTATCGCCCAGGCCAGGAAGCTGCTGACGCGTGTGGGCCTGGCCGAGAAGTTCGACGCCTGGCCCGACCAGCTCTCCGGCGGCCAGCAGCAGCGCGTGGCCATTGCGCGTGCGCTGGCCATGGAGCCGGCGGTGCTGCTCTGCGACGAGATCACCTCGGCGCTCGACCCCGAGCTGGTCGGCGAAGTGCTGCGCGTGGTGGAGAGCCTGGCCGAGGAAGGCATGACGCTCCTGATGGTGACACACGAAATGAGCTTCGCGCGCAAGGTCAGCGACCGCGTGATCTTCATGCACCAGGGCCGGGTGCACGAGATGGGGCCGCCGAACGAGCTGTTCGGCAATCCGCAGACGCCTGAGTTGAAGCAGTTCCTGTCTTCGCTGCACGACTGATCCCGGCCTTTTTCCACGGTCGAGTAGCGGCCAGGCGCCCTACCGCCGTCCCCTGCATGAGGGGTGCTCGACCATGGCGCTGCGCCCAGCGTCCCGCTAAGATGCTCCGTGCCGCGCAGCCTCCCGGCGGCTCATGGGGAGCGTCATGGCAGACATCTTTCTGAGCTACAACGAAACCGACCGCGACGCCGTCCGCCGCCTGGCCCTGGCCTTGCAGTCCGTCGGCTGGTCGGTCTGGTGGGACCGCCGCATCCCCGCCGGCCAGACCTGGCGCAGCGTGCTCGCGCATGAAATGCAGGCGATGCGCTGCATGGTCGTGGTGTGGTCCGCCAAATCCGTGCAAAGCGAATGGGTCTGCGAAGAGGCCGATGAAGGCCGACAGTCGGGCAAACTGGTGCCGGTGATGATCGAGCGTGTGCGCCCACCGGCGGGCTTTCGCGAGATCCAGGCAGCGGATCTGATCGGCTGGGACGGCACGGCCGATTTCCCGGGGCTGCAGCAGCTCATCGAGGATATCAGTCGGCTGGTCCACCGGCCATCAGCACCAGCACCGCCCCCAGCACCAGTACCAGCACCGCCCCCAGCGGCAGCGCCGGAGGCGTCACCGGCATTCCATGTGAGTCGCCGGGTGTGGGGCTTTGCCGCGGGGGCGCTGCTTCTGGCGTTGGGCGCGGGTTACTTTGTGGAAAACTGGCGCAAGGCCGATAGCCCGGTGGAAGCGCCGATGGCAACCACGGCGGCGCCACCCGTCACGTCACCCGTCACACCGGACGCCTCCTCGCCACGCCCGACGCCGAGTGTGGCGGATGCCGCAAAACGCCCCACCGCGGCGGCGGCACCAATGCCCGCGCCACCGCGTCCCGTCGCCAAACCGGCGACCGGCGCCAACCCGCGCTGCGCCGCACTGCGGGAACGGCAGCAGTTGGGCGAAGCCCTGTCCGACGCCTCAAAACGGTTCTATCAACAGGAGTGTTGACCATGCATATTCCGCTTGCCCCACGCTTCCTGCGCCTGTGGACTCCCATCGCCGCCTTGCTGCTGGCCGCTTGCGTGGGAGCACCGCCCGGCCAGGGCACGACCACGCCTGCGGCTTCACCCGTGGCAGCCACGCCAGCCCCCGCCGCAGCCCCGGTGCCACCGCCCGTGCTGCCTTACGACGAGGCCGTGCTCAACGCCGCCACCGCCCTGCTCAAGGGGGCGCCGCGCCCAGCCGGCACCGAGCGCCAGGCCGTGGTCATCGACCCGCTGATCGACGGCATGACCGGCGCACAGACCGCGGCCACGCGCTCCATGGGTGAGCGGCTGGCGGCGCTGATCCGCACGCAGTACCCGCAGTTCGACGTGCTGCCGTTTTCCGCGGCCAACGTGGCGCGCAATCCGCTGGTGCTGATCGGCACCTTCACCGGCGTGAACGCGCAACGGCAGACCACAGGCATACGCGAGGCCTACCGCATCTGCTTCGCGCTGGCCGATCTGAAGTCGGGCAAGCTCGTCAGCAAAGGCCTGGCCTTCGCCCGGCCCGAGGGCGTGGATGCCACCCCGGTGGCCACGTTCCGCGACGCGCCGGCCTGGACCGAAGACCCGGCCACGCTCGGCTACATCCGCACCTGCCAGGGCACACGCGCCGGCGATCCGATCAACCCGCTGTATGCCGAGCGCATCGTCGCCGCGGCGCTGGTGGCCGAGGCCATCGATGCCTATGACGCCGGGCGCTGGCAGGAATCGCTCGACCTCTACACCAGCGCGCAGCGCAGCTCGGCCGGCGACCAGTTCCGTGTCTACAACGGCCTGTACCTCACCAACTGGAAACTCGGCCGGCGCGAGCGCGCCGAGGCGGCGTTCAACCAGATCGTCGACTACGGCCTGGCGCACCAGCGGCTGGGGGTGAAGTTCCTGTTCCGGCCCGGCTCGACCGCCTTCGTGGCCGATACCCAGCTCTCGAGGCCCTACCCGCTATGGCTGCGCTCGATCGCGGCGCGCGCGGCCAGTGGCTCGAGCTGCCTCGAAATCACGGGCCACACCAGCGCCACGGGGCCGGAGCCCCTGAACGAGCGGCTGTCGCTGCTGCGCGCGGAATTCGTGAAGTCGCTGCTCGAATCGAATGCGCCGGCCTTGGCCAGACGCGCCATCGCCAGCGGCGCGGGTTCGCGCCAGACGCTGGTGGGCACGGGCCGCGACGATGCCTCGGACGCCATCGACCGGCGCGTGGAGTTCAAAGTCATCGGCTGCTGAAGCCGGCCGCATTCAAGCGCGTTTAACATGCACGGATGCGATCCGATTCACTCCACGAGGCCCACGCGTGAACTCAGCCCCTCATACCGCATCCACCCAATGGCAGGCCATGCATGAAGGCCTGGGTGCACTGCGCAGCGTGCCCGGCGGCACAGCCACCTTCTGCCATGCGGCGCGCCATTACCAGGAACTGCTGGGCGCGCTGCCTCCGCGTTATGCCGAGGTCTTGCTGGGCCTGCTCGACCGGCTCGAATCCAGCGCCCTGTTCAGCGAGGAAAGCTGCTCATTCAGCCAGAAGGACCTGCTCGACAACATCGCGCTGTGGCTGGAGAAGGCGCGGCAGGAACTCGAACGCCAAGCTACTGGATCGCCCCGGCCACCACATTGATGCTCAGGGCCAGCACCAGCATGTTGAAGCCGAAGGACAAGACGCTGTGCACCAGGGTGAGCCGGCGCATCTCGCGCGAGGTGACCTGCACGTCCGAGACCTGCGAAGTCATGCCGACGACAAAGGCGTAGTACAGGAAGTCGAAATAATCGGGGTCGAGCTTGCCCGGAAAGTCCAGCCCCGCACCGGCCACCTTGTTGTTCATCTCCTCCTGGTAGTAGCGGTGCGCATACCGGAAGGCAAAGGTGGTCTGGATCAGCAGCCACGACAGCGCCACCGCCGTCATTGACAGGCCGATATGCCAGGCGCGCTGCGAATCCGTCAAGCCCTTGATGTTCTGCAGCAGCATCACGATCGCCGCCACGCTGGCCAGGCCCGCCAGCACCAGGACGAAGAACAGCAGCGGGCTCGACTGGTCCTGCTGCTGGGCGCGCTCGCGGGTGCGCTTTGCGTCGAATTCCTCGGCCAGCCACCAGGCCAGCACCAGGTAGACAGTGACCGCCAGGCACCAGCCCATGAGGCCGCGGATCTCGCCCGAGAGCGGCACGGGCACGCCCGCCGAAGCCAGGCCGGCGACCACACCGTAGGCCACGCGTTGCGGGCCGGTGGTCTCGGAGAAATGTTTGCGCATGAAGATCTGCCCGCTCGGTACCGAGCGGGCAGCGGCGGCTACTTGCTGTCGGCCTTGGTGTCGGTAAAGCGGCCGTAGCTCTGCAGCCGGTCGTAGCGCCGGTCCAGCAGTTCCTTGACCTTCAGGTCGCTGAGCTGGCGCAGCGCATCACCCAGCGCGCGCTTGAGGAAGGCGGCCATTTGTTTGTGGTCGCGGTGCGCACCGCCCACGGGTTCGTTGACGATCTTGTCGACCAGGCCCAGCGCCTTCAGCCGGTGCGCGGTGATGTTGAGCGCGTCGGCGGCTTCCTGGGCCTTTTCCGAGGTCTTCCACAAAATGGAGGCGCAGCCTTCGGGGCTGATCACCGAGTAGATCGAATACTGCAGCATCACCACCTGGTCGGCCACCGAGATCGCCAGCGCGCCGCCGGAGCCGCCTTCGCCGATGATGGTGGTGATGATCGGCACTTCGAGCTGGGCCATCTCGAAGATGTTGCGGCCGATGGCCTCGGACTGGCCGCGCTCCTCGGCGTCGATGCCGGGATAGGCACCCGGCGTGTCGACGAAGGTGAACACCGGCAGGTGGAATTTTTCGGCCAGCTTCATCAGGCGCAGCGCCTTGCGGTAGCCCTCGGGCTTGCTCATGCCGAAGTTGCGCAGGCCGCGCTCCTTGGTGTCGCGGCCCTTCTGGTGGCCCAGCACCATGCAGGCCGTGCCGTTGAAGCGCGCCAGGCCGCCGACGATGGACAGGTCATCGGCGAAATGCCGGTCGCCGTGCAGCTCCACGAAGTCGGTGAACAGCTCGTTCACATAGTCGAGCGTGTACGGCCGCTCGGGGTGGCGCGCGATCTTGGTGATCTGCCACGGCGTGAGATCGCTGTAGATGTCCTTGGTGAGCTGGTGGCTCTTCTTGCTCAGCTGGTCGATCTCTTCCGAGATGTCGACGGCCGACTCGTTCTGCACATAACGCAGTTCTTCGATCTTGGTTTCCAGATCGGATATGGGTTGCTCGAAGTCGAGGAAAGTTCTTTTCGCCAACATCATTCTCCTGGTTAGGTCGAGCCGGCCGGTTTGCCGCAACACAGCGGCAACCGTCTTGGCCGGCGTTTTACGGTCAGATCAACACGGATTAAACGGATACCGGCAAGGGCTCGAGAGAGCGCCAAATATACCAAGTTGCCACGCTGCAATACGGCGCCCAGGCCGCGGCCACCTCGCGGGCGTCGCTGCGGCTCACCGGGTCGCCCGAAAAATAGTTGTGGCTGATGCCGTTGATCAGGCCCACGTCGTCCAGCGGCAGCACATTGGGCCGCATCATGTGGAAGATCAGGAACATCTCGGCCGTCCAGCGGCCGATGCCGCGGATCGCCACCAGTTCGGCAATGATGGCCTCGTCGTCCATCTCCTCCCAGGCCTGCACGTGCACCGAGCCGGAATGAAAATGCAGCGCCAGATCCACCAGGTATTCGACCTTACGCGCGGACAGGCCGGCGGCGCGCATGTCGTCCACCTTGAGCTTGAGCACCTGGGCCGGGGCCATCTGGCGCGGCAGCAGCACGAAGCGCTCCCACACGGTCTGCGCGGCCTTCACCGAAATCTGCTGGCCGACGATGCTGCGCGCCAGCGTGGTGAATGCATCGCCGCGGGTCTTCAGGCAGGCGTCGCCGAACTTCGGGATCAACCGGCGCATCACGCGGTCTTTCTTCACCAGGTGTTTGCAGGCTTCGACCCAATAGGGCGGCGTGTAGACCTGGACCACAGGCTCGGCCACCGGTTTTTTAGCAAGCGCCATGGCATGCCCCCTCGTTCGCAGCGCAGCCGCCAAACACGTCAACGGTCACGGTGCGGCCTCCCAGGTGGTGCCGCCAGCGCTGTCCTTGAGCACGATGCCCTTGTCCAGCAAATCTTGGCGGATACGGTCGGCCTCGGCAAAATTCTTCGCCTGCTTGGCGGCAGTGCGCTGCGCGATCAGCGCCTGGATGGCCGCGTCGTCGAGCGCCACACCGGCCTGCAGGAACAAGGTCGCGTCGCCCTGCAGGATGCCGAGCGTGCCGCCCAGCGCCTTGAGCAGGCCGGCGAGTCGGGCCGAACGGGTGCGGTTGATTTCGGAGGCCAGCTCGAACAACACGGCGATCGCGCCGGGCGTACCGAAGTCTTCGTCCATGGCGGCCTTGAAGCTGGCGGCGAAGGGTTCGGTCCAATCAATCGCCACCGGCACGGGTGGAACCAGGTCGAGTGCGGTATAGAGCCGGCGCAGCGCGCCGCGGGCGTCGTCGAGGTGGGCGTCGCTGTAGTTCAGCGCGCTGCGGTAGTGCGCACGCACCATGAAGAAACGCACCGTCTCGGCGTCGTATTTGGCCAGCACTTCGCGGATGGTGAAGAAGTTGCCCAGGCTCTTGGACATCTTCTCGTTGTCGATCTGCACGAAGCCGTTGTGCATCCAGAAGCGCGCCAGCGGCTTGCCCGACGCGCCTTCGCTCTGCGCGATTTCGTTCTCGTGGTGCGGGAACTGCAGGTCGACGCCGCCGCCGTGGATGTCGAAGCTCTCGCCCAGCGTCTGGCAGCTCATGGCCGAGCATTCGATGTGCCAGCCCGGCCGGCCGGCGCCGAAGTCGCTGTCCCATTTGGCCTCGGGCGGCTCAGCAGGCTTGGCCGACTTCCAGAGCACGAAGTCGAGCGGGTCTTCCTTGCCGTCGAGCACGGCGACACGTTCGCCTGCACGCAGCTCGTCGAGCGACTTGCCAGAGAGCTTGCCGTAGCCGGGAAACTTGCGCACGGCGTAGTTCACGTCGCCATTGGTCGAGCGGTAGGCCAGGCCTTTTTCTTCGAGCGTGCCGATCATCTTCAGCATCTGCGGCACGTATTCGGTGGCGCGCGGCTCCAGCGTGGGCGGCTCGATGCCGAGCGCACCGATGTCCTGGTGCATGGCCGCGGTCATCTCGTCGGTCAGCGCGCGGATGGTGATGCCGCGCTCCAGCGCCCGCTTGATGATCTTGTCGTCGATGTCGGTGATGTTGCGCACGTAAGTGACGCGCAGGCCCTCAGCCCGCAGCCAGCGCTGCGCCACGTCGAACGCCATCATCATGCGGGCATGGCCCACGTGACAGAGGTCATAGATCGTCATGCCGCAGACATACATCCGCACATGGCCGGGTTCGATCGGGGAAAAGGGCTCCAGGGCACGCGACAGCGTGTTGTAAATGCGCAAGCTCATGAAATAAGGGAAAGGCCGAAGTTCGCTCGACGATGTGGGTCGGCGCGGAGTCTGCGGCGGTGTCGTTGTCAGGCGGGGAACGGGGGGTGCATGCGCGGCAAGCGTCCCGGGCGGGCCTGGTCGCGCGAGACCCCTCGGCTACAATCCCCGCAGTATATAGCCCCTGAACGGCATCGTCCCAGCCCTTTGCATCAGCCCAGTGCAGGCCCAGCATGGGCCCAGCACAGGCCTGTCTTTGCACCCGACCGAGAGGCCTCATGAAACAAGTTATCCCGCAAGCCATGCCCCGATTTTTCGCCCTGACTTTCACTCTAGGCCGTCGGCTGTCGACCGCGGCCGCTGTGGCCGCGGCATTGTCGGCTGCCCTGTTCACCACCGGCGCCCAGGCCGACGACTACGGCGACGTCAGCCAGCTGATCCGCACCGGCAAATACACCGAGGCCCTGGCCAAGACCGACCTCTACCTCGCCACCAAGCCGAAGGATCCGCAGATGCGTTTCCTCAAGGGTGTGGCGCTCACCGAGTCCGGCAAGACCGACGACGCCATCGCCACACTGAGTGCCCTCACCCAGGAATTCCCGGAGCTGCCCGAGCCCTACAACAACCTGGCCGCGCTCTACGCCAGCCAGAACCAGTACGACAAGGCCCGCACCGCGCTGGAGATGGCGGTCAAGCTGAATCCGGCCTACGCCACCGCCCATGAGAACCTGGGCGACGTCTACGCCAAGCTCGCCAGCCAGTCCTACAGCAAGGCGCTGCAGCTCAACGCCAACAACCCGCAGGCCACACAAAAGGTCGCCGCGCTGCGCGACATGCTCGCGCCGCAAAGCAAGAGCAAGGCCGCGGCCAAGCCACCCGCCGCCAAGTAGGCCGCGGCCACATCAGGCACCGGGCAACCGGCACTCCGCGCTCGGCTGCCTCCCCGATAACCCCCAGCCCGGCACGGGATCAATCTTTTTCCATGCAGACATCCATGATTTCTCGCACTTCCTTTTCCGTCGTCCGGCGCGCCCTGCTGGCCGCCGCCTTGGTGGCGTCCGCCAGCCATGCCCTGGCCGCCGACGCCCCCCGAGTGAAGTTCGCCACCAGTGCCGGCGACTTCGTGGTCGAGGTCTATCCCGACAAGGCACCGAAGACGGTGGAGAACTTCCTGCAGTACGTCAAAGACAAGCACTACGACGGCACCATCTTCCACCGCGTGATCGGCAACTTCATGGTCCAGGGCGGCGGTTATGACGCCAAGTACGCCGAGAGGCCGACACGCGCGCCAGTCGTGCACGAAGGCCGCGAGGCCCTGGCCAGGGGCGGCGACAAGAACGTTGCCGGCACCCTCGCCATGGCCCGCACCAGCGACCCGCAGTCGGCCACCGCGCAGTTCTTCATCAACGTCAATGACAACGCCTTCCTGAACCCGACCATCATCCCGCCGGGCGACCCGGTGCCGAAGTTCGAGTACCAAGGCCGCGTCTACGAAAACACGCCGCGCAGCCAGCTCGTCAACGCGCCCCAGCTGTTCGGCTACACCGTGTTCGGCAAGGTCGTCAGCGGCATGGACGTAGTGAATAAAATCAAGGCCACCCCGACCGGTGCGGGCGGCCCCTTCCCGAGCGACGTTCCCCAAACACCCATTCTGATCAACTCTGCCACCCTGGTGAAATAATCATGAGCAACCCCAAAGTCGAACTCCACATCGCCAACCACGGCGTCATCACCCTCGAACTCGACGCCGACAAGGCGCCGAAATCCGTGGCCAACTTCCTGAGCTACGTGAACAAGGGCCACTACGACAACACCGTCTTCCACCGCGTGATCCCCGGCTTCATGGTGCAAGGCGGCGGCTTCGAACCCGGCATGAAACAAAAGCCGAGCGACGCACCCATCAACAACGAAGCCAACAACGGCCTGAAGAACAACAACTACACCGTGGCCATGGCCCGCACGAACGACCCGCATTCGGCCACCGCGCAGTTCTTCATCAACGTCGCCGACAACAGCTTCCTGAACCACACCGCCATCTCCGCCCAGGGCTGGGGTTATGCGGTGTTCGGCAAGGTTGTCGCCGGCTCGGAAGTGGTCGACAAGATCAAGGCCGTGAAGACCGGCCGCAAGGGTTTCCATGACGACGTGCCGAACGACGACGTCATCATTGAAAAGGCCGTAGCGGTCTGAACACCCCCAGGTTACGCGCACTTCGTGTCGCTGCGCCCCCCCCTTGCAGGGGGCAACACCTGCGGCCCGGCAAAGGCTCTCCTGAGCTTGTCGAAGGGCCGGTTCCGCGGTGTTCTGGTGAAGGCAGCAACCTCAACAAGCTAACGTGAACAAGCCTCCAGAATCGACCGTGCCCCCGGTGGCCGAGCTGCAGGCTCCGGCCACCTGGCGTACGGTCGATTTCATTTCCGACCTGCACCTGCACGCGTCCGAGCCGGAGACCTTTGCCACCTGGCAGCGTTACCTGGAAAACACACCGGCCGATGCGGTGTTCATGCTCGGCGACCTGTTCGAGGTCTGGGTCGGCGACGACGCGGCCGACGTGCCGGGTTTCGAGGCCGATTGCCTGGCCGTGCTGCGCCAGGCCTCGAGCCGCGTGCCGCTGTTCTTCCTGCACGGCAACCGCGACTTCCTCGTCGGCCAGCGCAGCATGCAGGCCGGTGGCGTGCGCCTGCTGGACGATCCCGTGGTGCTCGACTTTGCGGGCCGGCGCTGGCTGCTGAGCCATGGCGATGCCTTGTGCCTGGACGATGTCGACTACCAGAAGTTCAGGCAACAGGTGCGCAGCGCAGCCTGGCAGCAGAACGTGCTGGCCCAGCCGCTGGCCGCGCGCCAGCAGCTCGCGCGCAGCCTGCGCGGCCAAAGCGAGGCGCGCAAGCGCAGCGAAGTCACCTATGCCGACGTGGACGCCCCGGCCGCCCGCGCCTGGCTGCGGGCAGCGCAAGCCACCACCCTGATCCACGGCCACACCCACCGCCCCGCCGAGCACGACCTGGGTGACGGCCTGCAGCGCATCGTGCTCACCGATTGGGACCTCGCGGCCGAGCCGCCGCGTGCCGAGGTGCTGCGCCTGACCTCGGCCGGCCCCAGGCGGCTGGCGCCGGAATGACCCGATGTGGTCCTGGCTGAAAGCGCTGGCGTCCGCGCCGGCCAAGCGGCAAGCCGCTGCCATTCCCGACAAGCTGTGGTTGCCGCTGCTTGAAGAACTCCCCTTCCTCGCAGCGCTTGCGCCGGCGGAGTGCGAGAAATTGCGCGGCCTGGCCGCGGCCTTTCTCGCAGACAAGGAATTCCATGGCGCTGGCGGCCTGGCCATCACCGATGCCATGGCGCTGTCGATTGCCGCGCAGGCCTGCCTGCCGCTCCTGCATCTGCGCCCGCTGCAGCCCGGGCCGAGGGCCGACGTACTCGACTGGTATGGCGATTTTGTCGGCATCGTGGTGCATCCCGGCGAAGTGGTGGCGCGGCGCGAAGCGGTCGACGATGCGACCGGCGTGGTCCACCACTACGACGAGGTGCTCAGCGGCGAAGCCATGGACGGCGGCCCTGTGATGCTGAGCTGGGACGAAGTGGCCCGCGCGGGCGACGCCATGGTGCACGGCACCAATGTCGTGGTGCATGAGTTCGTGCACAAGATCGCCATGCAGGGCCACCGGAGCGACGACGCACCGGGCGGCTGCCCGCCCCTGCCGCGCGGGTTCCTGGGGACCCGCTCCGCCCGCGCCGCGGTGGCCGCCTGGTTTGCGGCACTGGAGCCGGCCTACCAGGCCTTTCGCGAGAAGGTCATCATCGCCGAGCGTTTCAGCGGCGAGCCAACCTGGCTCGACCCCTACGGCGCCGAATCGCTAGACGAGTTTTTCCCCGTGGCCTGCGAGGCCTATTTCGTCAACCGGACGAAATTCGCGCAGGAGTTTCCGACGCTGATGCCGGTCTTCGATGGTTTGTTCAGATCGCGGTAAGCGCAGAACTCAAATCAGGATGTCGAAGCGCGGCTGATCCATGTAGCGGTTCGGCCCGAAGGCAGCCGTCACCGCCGCCGACTCCGCGGCCTGCCACTGCGTAAGGATCTCGCGCTCGGCTTCGGACAGCGCGTCGGAGGCCGCATCATCGCCATACACGGCCACGATGCGCAGGTAGGCGCTATAGATCGGTGCCACCAGCGCGGCATCTCCGAGCGACTCTTCCAGTGCGGCACGGAAGCGCTGCTCGGCCTCGCGCCGTTGCAGCGGGGAAATGCCTTCTCCGTCGGCGTCGCCGGCTTCGAGTCGCAAGGTATAGGTCATGGGGAATCGGTCAGAGCAACCATCATCGGGCAAGGCGTGGACCACCTGCCCACGGCGCCCGGATCATAACCCTCCCCAGGCTCAAGCCGCGAGGGCCTCCTCCATCACAGGCGAGGCAAAAACACTGGTGGGCCGGTCCCAGACGGGTTCCGGGCCGAACCGGTCGGCCAGGAAGTCGAGCAAGGCGCGCATGCTGGCCGGCTGGTGGCGGCGCGACACATAAACACCGTACACGCCGAGCGGGCGCGGCTTCCATTCGGGCAGGATCTCCACCAGTTCGCCGCTGCGCAGCAAGGGCGCCACGGCGTAGTCGGGCTGCACCGAAAGCCCACCACCGGCGCGCACCGCCTGCAGCAGCACCGTCGCTTCATTGGCGCTGAAGTTGCCCGAAACCTGCACCGAAGTCTCGACACCGTTGCGCGAAAAATTCCACTGGCTCTTCTCGAAACGCGAATAGGTGAGGCAGTTGTGGCGTGCCAGGTCTTCGACGGTTTGCGGCACTTCGCGTGTGGCCAGGTATTTCGGCGAGGCGCACACCACCGAACGGCAGCTGGAGAGTTTGCGCGAAATGAAGCTGGGGTCCAGCTCGGCAGTGACCAGGATGGCCAGGTCGATCCGGTCCTCGACCAGGTTCACCGGCCGATCGCCCAGGCTCAGGTCGACCCGGGTGCGCGGGTATTTGGCGAGATAGTCGACCATGGCCGCGCTCAGGTGCGCCTGGCCGAAGGACACGCTGGCCGCCACACGCAGTTGGCCATGCGGCTCGGTGTCCTTCTGGCCCACGACCTGCTCCACGTCGTTGACCATTTCCAGCAACTGGCGGCTGCGCGCCATGCACGCCTCTCCGGCCTCGGTCAGGGACAGGCGGCGTGTGGAGCGCAGCAAGAGCCGTGTCTTGAGCCAGCGCTCCAGCTCCGCGATGTGCCGCGTCACCATGGCCCGCGACATGCCCAAGGTTTCGGCCGCAGCCGTAAAACTTCCGCGTGTAACAACTTCGCTGAATACCCGCATGGCTGAAATTCGGTCCATATCAATCCCTTCGTGCCTTCAATCAATACAAATAAAGTCTTTTCCCGGCTTTGATTTGAGCATAAAACATAAAAAAATCCCAAGCAAAGTGTGCACCAAATAAATTTAAAACAAATAATTGCATTCAATTTTTCAAATAAAAATACAACGATTTATCGAATTTTAATGTATTTTGTTACGTATACAAACTGTCAAGTACTGCAGCGACGCTCACTCGTCCTGTACTTTGCGGCGCGAAGCCTTGGCCTGGGAGCGTTGGTTTTTCCCTTCCAGGCGACGCTGCCGGCTGCCGTAAGTGGGTTTGGTGGCGCGGCGCAGCTTGACGGGCGTCGCGGCCTGGTCCACCACCTCCTGCAGCCGCTCGAAGGCGTCGGCCAGGTTCATCTCGCGGCTGCGGTGCCGCTGCGCTTTGAGCACCAGCACGCCCTCTTCGGTGATACGTTTGTCGCGCAGCGCCAGCAGGCGTTCCTTCACCTCGGCAGGCAGGGACGACGCCGGAATATCGAAGCGCAGGTGCACGGCGCTGGAGACCTTGTTGACGTTCTGCCCGCCCGCCCCCTGTGAACGCACGGCGGTGATTTCCACCTCCGCCGGCGAGACCAAAAGTAAACGAATGTCACTCATGTAACACCATCCTGCCGATGTGGCGCCGTTGCCAAAAAGTGAATCGAACAGCGAGCGCCGAAGGCTCAGTGGTCGAGTGGAGTCGTCTTGGCCGGCGCTTGCGGCGCGGAACCGGTGCCATGTGCGGGCACTGCGGGCACCGGCCGGGGTAAGGCGTCATCCTGCGCCCGCGCCATGGCCCGCAGCGACTGCACCTGGCCACGGGCCAAACCCGCGGCATGGTCGGCAAGTCCCGGGTGGAACCAGGCGGCGACCGCATCGGCCGGCAGGCTGGCACGCACGGCCTCGAGGTTGGCCTGCATGCGATGGGTGTCGATGCGCAGCCCGGGGATGGCCTGCGCCATGGCCCGCGCGCTGCCATGAGCCGCCATCACCAGTTGGGGCCACTCGGCAAGTTCGACCTGCCAATGGCCCAGGGCCCGCTCGTGTTCTTGCGGCATGGCTTGCAGCAGGGCCGCCACACGCTGGGGGGCGCGCTGCGCCGCCGCCAGTGCCACCATGGCACCGACCGGATTGCGTTTGTGCGGCATGGCCGAGGAGCCGCCGCGCCCCGGCTCGTGGGCCTCGGCCAGTTCAGCAACCTCGAATTGCGCCATCAACGCCATGTCGCGGGCCAGCTTGCCCAGGCTGCCCACCAGCAAGCCGAGTTCACAGCCCAGCGCCACCCATTCGTCGCGCTGGGTTTGCCAATGGCTCAAGGGCACGCGCAGGCCAAGCTCTTCGGCCATCAGCCGCGCCACTTCGGGTCCGTGGCCCTTCATCTCGGCCAGCGTGCCGACCGCGCCGCCCAGCTGGAGTTGCAGCGCCTGCCCAGCCGCCTGGCGCAGGCGCTGTCGGCTGCGCACCAGCGGCGCGGCCCAGCCGGCGCACTTCAGGCCGAAGCTCGCCACCGAAGCCGGTTGCATGAGGGTGCGCGCCAGTATCGGGGTGGCCGCATGCCGCTCGGCCAGGTCGAGCAAGGCATAGAGGGTGCGGTCCACATCGGCGGCAATCAGCACCAGCGCCTCGCGCGTGACCAGGGCCATGGCGGTGTCCACCACGTCCTGGCTGATGCAGCCGAAATGGGTATGCGGCACCGCGGCGGGATTGAACAGCCCGACGGCTTCCTGCAGGCTGCGCACCAGCGGCACGGCGATGCTGCCGGCCCGGCCGCTTTCGCGCACCAGCTTGGGCACGTCGAACAACTCGACCTTGCAGGAGCCGATGATGGATTTGGCCGCGCTGTCCGGAATCAGGCCGGTACGGGCCTGCGCACGCGCGAGTGCGGCCTCGAAGCGCAACATGGCGGCCACGAAGCGACGGTCGCCAAAGGCTTCCTGCACCTCCAGCGTGGACAAAAAACCCTCGAAGATCGAACTCATCGCACAGACACCCTCGCAAGCCTATCCACACCCTGCCACCACCCGCGCCACCGAAGCCGCCTCAGACGGACGGCCTGTTCTTCAGTCGCATCTTGTTGGGCAGCGGCACCGAACGGCGCAACACTTCTTCGCCCAGCCACAGCGCCGAACGGCGCGCACGCCTGGCCACCACCGGCAACGGAATCTGCTGGTAGTCGTCGTTGAACACCTCGAAGCTGTAGTCGCCACGGTAACCAAGCTCGTGCAGCTTGCGCACCAGTTGCGCCAAAGACTCGCTGTGCACGCCCTCCCCCGGGAACACCCGGAAGTGGCGCGCAGTGGCGATTTTTTCCTCGGTCGAACGAACCTCGTTCCACATGAAGTCGGCCAGCTGCACCAGAAAGATCTTGTTGGTGTCGAGCATTTCCAGCTCTTCCATCGGCGTCTGCGTGGCCAGCAGATGGAACGAGTCGAACCCCAGGCCGAGGTTGGGCGCATCGGCGAGGCAGACCACTTCCCAGGCGGTGGTGAACTCGTTGATGGTCCGCCCCCAGGACAGGCCTTCATAAGCCACGCGGATGTTCAGCGGCACGGCCAGCATGGCCAGCTTGCGCAGGTCCTTGGCGATCTGGTCGAGATCGGTGCTGGCATGGGTCGACGTGCTGGAGCACACCAGCAGCAGCCGGCAGCCCAGGGCCCGGCACATCTCCAGCATGGCCTTGGCGATGTCGATCTTGTAATCGTGCAGATGGCCCGACAGGCCTTCGAAGTCGCGCAACACCTGGAACCCGGTGACCCTGAGGCCGCTGCCGCGCACCGCGGCCACGGCCGCCTCGATGCCGCCTTCATGGCCGACGATGTCGCGCGCCGACAGCATGATCTGCGTGAAGCCGGCCTCGCGCACGGCCTTGAGCTTGGCCTCCAGCGAGCCAGCCAGCGAGATGGTGTCCATCCCGAAATCGTCGATGTTGCCTTCGGTGTGGTTCATGGCTATTTCCAATTTGCTTCTTCTCGCACCAAGCGCGAACGATGGTGGCAGCCAAGCGGCGCTCCTTCCAGAAACACCGTGGAACCGGCCCTTCGACAAGCTCAGGAGAGCCTTCGCCGGGCCACAGGTGTTGCCCCCTGCAAGGGGGTGGGCGCGACACGCAGTGCGCAACCTGGGGGTGTTTCATATCCTTTTGTCGTGGACCAGTTCGAACATCACGCCGCCCATGTAGGAGCGCGTGAGGGCGCCGCGGCTCTCGGCTTGCGCGCTCTTGGACTCCACGAACTCCACGCCCCGCTGGCGCAGCGAGGCCACCGTGGCCTGCACGTCGGGTGTGCCCAGGCCGATGCGTTGCAGGCATTCGTCGTCTTCCACGTCCAGCACACCGGGCTCGGGCTCGATCAGCTGCAGGTAGAAGGTGTTGCAGGGGCTGCGCAGGATGCGGCCCTTGGGCAGGATGCCGAAGCGCTCGGTGCCGGGCAGCATGGTGAAGCCGAACAGCTCCTGGTAGAACTCGGTCCAGTCGTCCGCGCGGTCATTGCCGATGTATTGCACCACGCCGAAGAAATGCAGGCCCGCCACCGCGGGCGGCCGCTGGTCCACCGTGGGGATCGGCGTGAAGTCCACGTCGTAGATCGAGAATTCCTTGTAGCGGTCGATGAAATAGATGCGGCTCGTGCCCACGCCATGGATGGCCGGGATGTTGAGCTCCATCACCTCGACCCGCGCCGGCACGGCCCAGGCGCCGCGGTCCAGCGCGCGGCGGTAGGCGGCCGCGGCATCGCGCACACGCAGCGCCATGGCCACGATCACCGGCTTCTCGGTCAGCGCCGAAGTGTCGCCCTGACCGTTGTGCACGCCCGCATGCGCGTTGACGATCACGTTGATGTCGCCCTGGCGGTACAACAGCACCTCGCGCGAGCGGTGGCGCGCCACCGGCCGGAACCCCATCGTCTCCAGCACCTGGCCCAGGGCCTGCGGCTTGGAGGTGGCGTATTCGATGAACTCGACGCCTTCCAGCCCCAGCGGGTTGGGCGCCTCGGCCACCGACTCGCGGTCCAGCACCGAAGGCTGGCTGAGATGTGTTCCTGGCGACATGGGATCCTCTCGTGTTGAATGGCAGATTCAGATTGTCGCGGCTGCGGGCGCAGATGTGGTGTGTGCGCCGCCCAGGAACAGCCGCTCGATGTGGGGATCGGCCAGCAGTTCACTGGCGGGGCGCTGCAGCACCAGTCGGCCCGATTCCAGCGCAATCGCCTCGTCCGATATTTTGAGCGCACTTTTCACGTTCTGCTCGACCATCAGCACCGTGGTGCCGGCATCGGCGAGCTTTCTCAGCAGCTTGAACACGTCCTGCACCACGATCGGCGACAGGCCGATGGACGGCTCGTCGATCAGGATGACCTTGGGCCTGAGCAGCAGCGCCCGGCCGATCTCCAACTGCTTCTGCTCGCCACCCGACAGCGACGCGGCCATCGAATGCATGCGCTCCTTGACCCGCGGGAAGAACTCCAGCACTTCGGGAATACGTTCGTGGGTGGTCTTCATGCCCAGCGTGATGCCGCCGAGTTCCAGGTTCTGGTACACGGTGAGTTGGCCGAACAGGTTGCGTCCCTGCGGCACGAAGGCAATGCCCTTGGCCAGCAACTCCTTCTGGGTGGCGCCGCCGATGTCCTCGCCGTCGAGCGTGATCTTGCCCTGGCGCGGCTTGAGCAGGCCGAACAAGGTCTTGAGCACGGTCGACTTGCCGGCGCCGTTCGGGCCGAGCAACAAGGTGATCGAGCCGCGGCGGGCCTTGAACGACAGGTTGTTCAGGATCATGAAATCCTTGTAGCCCGCCACTACATCATTGAATTCAATGCACGTATCGTGTGGCATGGAAGTGTTGGTCATCATCAATTCCCCAGATAAGCGTCAAGGACTTGCTTGTTGCCGCGGATCTCCGCCGGTGTGCCGATGGCCATCACCTGGCCTTCCACCATCACCATGATGCGGTGGCACAGGTCCATCACGAAGTCCATGTTGTGTTCGATCACCACGAAGCTGCTCTTCTTCGCGCCCTGCTGCTGGTTCAATTGCTTGAGCAGCGTGGAGATGCCGCCGACCAGGCTCGGGTTCACGCCCGCGCAGGGTTCGTCCAGCAGCACCAGGTCGGGCTGGCTCATGAAGGCCATGGCAATGTCGACCAGCTTTTGCTGGCCGTAGCTCAGCTCGCCGGCCTTCTTGTCGGCCACGTGGCGGATGCGGAACTGGTCAATC
>Ga0307515_10000460_pt1 | contig 97404 bp, 81 predicted proteins | sample 17_EM_MG_FD_194513 | JGI IMG/M metagenome (GOLD analysis project Ga0307515, IMG submission 194513) | Populus trichocarpa ectomycorrhiza microbial communities from riparian zone in the Pacific Northwest, United States - 17_EM | ecosystem: Host-associated > Plants > Roots > Unclassified | place...
TTCTCCATGTCGTTCTCATCTCCATCCCCCATCTTCCTCTTTCTTGTCCACAACTCTACCATCATCACACGAACACAAAGTTAAGTCATCCCTCTCTATCTCTCCATGCCATAATCATGAGTTAACACCGAGTACAGCATACACCTAAGATTGTCTGTCGTCCCTTCATTCTCACGATTTCGAGTTGACCCCTGAATGTAGCTTCAGCTTCCGGCGTACCTCCCTCCAAATCGACGGCCTCCAAGTGCATCTCCAAACTCGCTCGATCTTGGCCTCTAAGTGCAGCTCTCAGTTCACTCGATCTCGGCCTCCATAAGAGCTTCAATGGTGAAGTCACCTTGTCACATGCCCATGGTTTCGAGTTAACTAACCGATGAATAGAGTCTCAGCATCTGGCGCGCCTCCCACCGACCGCCTCCAGATCGACCACCGCCAAGTACTCCTCCAATCTCGCTCGATCATAGCCTGCTACAAGTGCATCTCCAAACTCGCTCAATCACGGCCTACAGGTGCATCTCCAAACTCGCTCGATCACTTCCCCCCAGTGCATCTCCAAACTTGCTCGATCACGGCTTCCCAATGCATCTCCAAACTCGATCGATCACCGCCTCCAAGTGCAGCTCTCAGTTCACTCGATCTCGGCCTCCAAGTGCATCTCCAAACTCCCTCGATCACGGTCTCCAAGTGCAGCTCTCAGTTCACTCGATCTCGGCCTCCAAGTGCATCTTCAAACTCGATCACGGCCTCCAAGTGCAGCTCTCAGTTTACTCGATCTCAGCCTCCAAGTGCATCTCCAAACTCGACGAATGACGGCCTCCAAGTGCATCTCCAAACTCGATCGATCACGGCCTCCAAGTGCATCTCCAAACTCGACCGATCACGGCCTCCAAGTGCAGCTCTCAGTTCACTCGATCTCGGCCTCCAATTGCATCTCCAAACTCGCTCGATCACGGCCTCAAAGTGCATCTCTGAGTTCACTCGACCTCGGCCTCCAATTGCATCTCCAAACTCGCTCGATCACGGCCTCGGAGTGTATCTCTGAGTTGTAGATTGGTAGCTATATAGATGAATAGATACATAGATGAGAATACAACCTGAATACATGAGTTTTAAAAATCGTTGCACGATTAGTAGTAGCTATGAGTTCCAGGCGCACCAGCAGCGTTCCCAAAGAAGATGTGGATTTTCCCAGAATGCTCTACTGTGATTCGAGGTGCTCCCAGACGCTCACAGGTTTGTCGCTGCGCTCCCAGGCGCTCTGCTATGCAACGCGACCCGTCGCCTGGGCGACAGGCAGCGTGTAATTCTCTGTCAGAGGGTACGAGGTTCCGTCAGAGCCGTCAGAGCCTTCCGGAACACCCGGGTGTTTCAGACGGAAACCAGGGTTGTTGTTGATGTAATGCTCATGTGGACGTGCAAAGAAGGTTGCCGAAACGCAATGAATTATGCAGTCAATGCTCAATACTAATCACTACCGGCTGCAAGATATACTATACAGTGGATGTGGAAGCACTGCACAAAACTCAGGGAGCACTAGCGCACCGGGATTTGTTAGTTAAACTACCTTGGAAAAACTTATGTGTCAAATGTTGACGAATCAGATATGACATCACCTGATGCAATGCATGCTTACAATTGATGACCACCAATGAGTACAAATAGTTCCATCAGCTGAAGCTCCCATCAATGCACAGTAACAGGAAGAAGGTCTACCTCCCGGATGATTCCAACAGAGACCTATGCCGAGATACGAGCTACAGGAATGTTGGTAGTTGGAGCATGGCCTAGGAAGTCCAGATATGAAGCCAGAATCACTTTGGGATATTGTTGGTCCTGTTCATCTCTTCTTCTGTTGTTGGGATCACGGCCCAGTACAAATGGTGTTTGTATATGCTTTTACCACCATCAGACTCAGTCAAGTGGAGGTCATTTTCCCTGTAAACTGGATCTGCCAAAAGGTCGCCCTCAGTGGTAAACATCGTTAGCTGGACATCTGATTTCACACGAGTAGGTATGCAGCAGGAATCTATAATGATTCTTTCCCTTTCCTCGTCTTCTCTTTTGTACCGTTTATGCAGCCCAGGAGATATGTGCTAGAAGAATGGGATAATATAACTGCAGAAAGTCACCCAGGGTGGGGTAATGGCCACTCTATATAGTTGGCTCGCCACGAGCCTTAGCTCTCTAGCAAACATCATACCTTTAGATCTACATCGACTATGACTCACATCCAGATTTGCCACTGTAACCTAGAATCACCATCCGGATTGCTATGAGGCCAAACAAAGGCGTACGTGCCCATACACAAGGATCTGGAAGGTCTGGATATAAATCAAAATTTACCTAGGCGCAGGCTTCATATCTGAGAGCGCCTCAAAACAAAGTAGATATGTCTAGCAAAAATGCCAAATTCATCGAGAATCCTTATAATACACCAGGATATCGTAGTTACTACTTATCGTTAAATGATTTTGGAAACTCATCAGGTCAGAATCTATACTCATCTCGGAATCTATCTATCTACGTAGCTAGATAGCTACTATCCTACACATGGATTATTTCAACTAGCTGGAGGTGGTGTGTGAGAGTAATTTGAGGCGCACCTCCCAATGGCAATGTAGTGAACATCCAGATGCACTGTGATACTGCAATCAAACATGGTTGGCAATGCACTGCAACGCCATGATATAGTGAACATGAAGGCCTTGATTCAAAAGATTGGTGAGGATCATGGATTCTATAATTGTGAGAACTTGGAGGACATGAAGGTGAAAGTTTGGAGACCCACATGGAGGCCATGAGTGAGTGTGTGTGGAGATACACTTGCGGATTGAAATCACTTCAACTCAGAGAGTGACTTCCAGCACATGATCAAGGGGAATTGGAGGAGTTCTTCCATGAGGTGAATCTGGAGGTGGTCAATCATTAGAGAGTCGATAAGAAGGTAGTCAATCTGGAGTAAATCCATCTGGGGCCACTCAATCCCATGGCAGTTGATTCTGATGCAGTTGATCTGGAGGGGGTCAATCAGAGGGTGAGATGGGAACTGAGACTCTGTTGAGTGGTTAGTTCACTTCCAACCATGGAATCATGACAAGTTTTATTTACATTTGAGCACTCATGGAGAGCCAGCTGGTGGCAGCGGATCTGTAGGGAGGTATACTAGAAGCTGACACAATATCCAGGAGTCAACTTGTAATTGTGAGAATGAACGGACATTGGCTGTGAAACAGTCATTTCTGGCTGGATGCTGTACACAGTGCATTGTGCACTTGGTGTTAACTCATAGTCATGGCAGTGAAATATGAGTGGGAAGACTTAACTTTGTGTTTTCAGTGATAGTAGAGTAGTGAATGAGAAAGACTAAGGGAGGATGAAGATGGGACCGATAATGACAATACTAGGCAATGTGGGATATTAGATAGATGCTTTGCAGGATTGGTTATAGAACACCTCCTATCTGTATTGATACTGGCCATATCACAATTGGTACATTGACCCACCCATGATATTCTCTGAAGTCCCAGTTTTTAATGATGATTTGCCCAATCTCCTCCCATATATCTTTTTCTTGTCCTCAACTGTACCATCACCTGAGAACACAAAATTATGTCAACACTCTCTATTTCCCCACCCCATGAAGAAGAGTAAATACCAATAACAGCATACACCAAGTACAGCATATGTGGAGTACAGCATATGTGGAGTACAGCATATGTGGAGTACAGCATATGTGGAGTACAGCATATGTGGAGTACAGCATACACCATGTACAGCACATGCTGTGTACAACATACACTGAGTACAACATACACGGAGTACATCATACACTGAGTAGAACATGGGTGGAGTACCTCATATTCCAAGTTAATCATACACCAAGTACATCCTACAAGGAGTACCTCATACACCATTTACATTATACACCCAGTACACCATACACAGAGAACAGCATACACGGAGTACAGCATACACCAAGAACAGCATACAACAAGTACAGCTTATACTGACTACATCATACACCCAGTATAGTATACCCCAAGTACAGCACACAATGAGTAAAGCATTGAACAAATAAAGCAGGTACGGAGTACAGTATACACCAAGTACTGCATCACCCCAAGATGAACTGTCTGCCGCTCACAGCCAGTCTCTCTTCTCTGAGCTATAATCTCTCATCTCTCATCTCTTAGTGAACCTTGGTATACTCTTCTCTGCCCATCCCCATGAGGACAAGTTAGGGAATGGAAATAGTCTCAGCAGCTGTCGTACCTCCCTCCCAATGAACTGCTTCCAGATCGGCCCGTTTCACGTGTACCTCCATTTTTGCCCAATTGCTGCCTCCATGTACCTCCCAGAGTTCACTCTATCTCAGCCACTCAGTTATTCTTCATCGATTTTCAATTACCTCTTCCACAGTGTCACAATCATGGCCTCCAATAGCCTCTCCAGACTCGCTGGATCATTGCCTCCAAGTTTGTTTGAATAGGGCCTCCATGTGCTTCTCCAAACACGGTGAATTGTGGCCTCCTGCTATATCTCGGGGTTCACATGATCTAAGCCATGAAGTGAATCTCCACATGCATGCGATCCCAGCTTTTGAGCTGCTACAATCATGGGTGTTAAGGACATTTCCGATATTGCCCAATTAAGGCCTTCAATGATATCTCGGAGGATTCTCGATCTCTGCCTTCCGGTGTATCATTGAGTCCGGTAGATTCCAGCCAACACCGAAGTGCATCTCCAACCTTGCTCATTCACATCCCCCAATTGCATTTCACAGTTGACTCAACTGGCATCTCCAGATGCTCCTCTGACTGAGCTTGACAACAGACTGTAGTCAGAGTACCCATTTGAATAGATATTTTTTAGACATGCGTAGATAATACATGGCATATTATGATGTAGCGAATCTTGAGATAGCAACAATAGCCAATATCAAAGATGAAATGGCTTGTGGAAATGGGACCATAAGAATCACTGCTGTCAGAATACCACTCCAAGTTTAAAGTCTGCCACAGAGCTATGCAGAGTCCTCAGCTGTTCGCAAAGTCTCACACAGTCCTTTGCAGAGGTTCCAGCTACTCCAAAATTTGCCAATCCTATGTCAAATATTGTACTATCTTGAATGCATCTCCATAACTGCAGGTGCTATCAAACGCACCTGAGAATGGTCTTGCAGCATCTGAGAGCACATTTCTTGTCTCCAGGGGTGCTGAGGATCGTCATATATTACATGAGATTCCTGGTGATAGTGACCGGAGTGTCTGGAAGTTTTGTGTGACCTCCGGATAGTTTTACCATTTGCTGATCCAGTATCATTTCATTGTCAGTCCAGCCCTCAGTTGACCATGCAAAGGTTACTTGCTGTTTATCTTGCACACCAGCATGCCATTGCAGGAGATTCTTACCCCCCTTGTAGATATACATAGGTGGTATAACTCTACCATCTGCAGAAATATACAGATTGAGTATAGCTATTTCGCAATTTCCATCCTGTGTATAGCAGGGATTCTTGTAACTTCTTTGTCATATTAGCTTCACTTTGAGAGCCTGACCAAGTAGAAAGTCCTTTTTGTGCATGTTGTAAATGGTTTCTGGTTGTGCATTGAGCTGTGTGATAAGTTTTCCAGACTACAGTGAACAGTATTAGCTTAAGATTCGACTGTAGTCCAAAATGATATTCCAGGTAAAAATAAATCTTTCAAATTGCACAATTATCTGCATTAGCCCAATGTTAATCTACACAGTAGCTGAACTTTCCAGTAATTGCGGCATATCGATTGGGAATGATTGTTATTCGATGGTAACCATGCTGTTATCACCGATGTGTGGGTTCAAGGGACATCCCAAATTCCTTGTCCATTTTCCCTGGCAATGGGTAATCCAAGTCTTCTAGAGTCTTACAAAACCTGATAATTGATTTCTCCTCATCTGGAGTCAATGGAAGCTCCATCTCCTATGCTTTACTCCGTCTCTGCACAATACAATGTTGGACTTGTAATATACTATTGAGCATTCCATTCTCGAAAGCAGCAGCATGCATAGGTGGTTCTGTATCTGAGGGGTATGTATCTTTCGCTTCAAGCATTTCATTCACTCCACATTGACACAATATATTTCTGTGTCTGGGAGCATTTGAGAGTTGTCACACCAGCATCCCGGGGTGCTCAAATCCCAGAGTTGCCTGGACCGATACAGTGGCCTTCACTTGCAACTGGATGCACCTGGGAGTCCTGGCAACAAGTTTGGGAGTACCAATGCAAAGTCTGGGAGCACTTGGGAGTGCCAGCAACAAGCCTGGGAGTTCCAGCTACAAGTCTGGGAGTGCCAGCAACATGTCTGGGAGCGCCAGCAACATGCCTGGGAGCACCTGCAATCACAGCAGAGCAGCCTGGGAAAAACAGCATCTTCTTCGGGTTTGCTGCTGGTGCTCCCGGAAATTATAGATACTACTTATCGTTGAACAATTTTTAAAACTAATTCATTCACTTCAAATCCTCATCTATGGAGGTATGTATATATGTATGTATGTATGTATGTATGTATGTATCTATATACTTGTATATCGATGTAGCTATCCATCTACACATGATACATCTGGACTTGATGCAGACGGTGCGAGACAGGTATCTGAGGTGCATGTGATGATGACAATTGTTGGAACTCAGAGAGACACTTGGAGCCCATTGTCATGCGATCTTAGGGATGCAGTTAGAGGCTGTGAGTGAGCGAGAGTTTAGAGATGCACTGCGTGGGTGGGATCGAGTGAACTAACAGATGCAGTGGAGGCCTTGATCGAGCAACATTGGAGATGCACTTGGAGGGCATGATGATGCCAACTTGGAGGCCATGATCCAGCGAGTTAGGAGATGCACTGGGACACTGGGATCAAGTGACTCAAAGGTGCACTTGGACGCCTTGATGGAGCGAGTTAGGAGATGCACTTCGAGACCATATTCGAGTGAGATTGAAGGAGTACTTGGAGGTCGTCATTGGCAGGCACACCAGGTTCTTGAGACTCTGGGCATCAGTTATTGATCTTGCAACCATGGGAGTATGACGAGTTGACTTTACCTTTGAGCTCTCACATGGATTGCCATTACCTGGTGGAGGTCAATCTTGTAGGGAGGCATACTAGAAGTGGAAGCTACATCCACTGGTCAAATCATAATCGTGAGAATAAAGGGAAGACAGACAATCTTGTGTCTATGCTGTACACAGTGTATGTTGTGTACTCAGTGTTAACTCATGATCATGGCATGGAGAGATAGAGAGGAATGACTTAACTTTGTCTTCTGGGATGATGGTAGATTTCAGGACAAGAAGGAGAGATGGGGGAGAAAGATGGGAATGATTTAGAGGATACGAGCAGAAATGAGACATCAGGGTTATGACTTGGCTGATTGGGTTTGGAAGACCTCAAATCAGTGTTCTTACTGACCAGGTCACTAGTGGAACCTGCCATATCTGGAATGGTACATTCACTTACACATGAAATTCTCTTCAGTCCCAGTTTCTGATGATGATATCCCCCATCTCCTCTCATCTCTCTCTTTCTTGTCCTCAACTCTACCATCACCTAAGAACACAAAGTTAAGTCATCCTTTCAATGTATCCATACCATCAGCATGAGTTATCACCGTGTAAAGCATATACCGAGTACCTCATCATTCCAAGATCGACTGTCTCCCACACACAGCCAGTCTCTCATCGTCTCATCACTCATCTCTCGGCAGACCATGTTGTACTTGAATCTAAACATTCCCACCATTACGAGTTACAAATCAATAGGGTCTCAGCTGCCAGTATGTGACCCTTCTGATCCACCAGCTCCTGATCGACCACCTCCAAGCATTTCTCCAATTGCAATCGATCATGGCCTCCAAGTGGATATCTGAACTGGTTTCATTGCGGCCTGCAGGTATATCTCCAAACTCACCTGTTCACAACCTCCAAGTTCCCTGATCATGACCTCCAAGTGAATCTCCCAACCTGCTCTACTATGGCCCCCAAGTGCACTCCAGAGATCACTCAATCTCAATCTCCAAGTGCATCTTCAAACTTGCTTGCTCATGGCCTCTAAGTGCATCTCTTAGTTGGGCTTCCAAGTGCATCTCCAAACTTGCTCAATCTTGGCCTGCAAGAGCATATCTTAGTTCTACTGGATCTCGGCCTCCAAGGACATCTGCAAACTTGCTCAATCACCGCCTCCAAGAGCATCTCATAGTTCAACTGAATCTCGGCCTCAAAGTGCATCTCCTAAGTTGCTCAATCACAGCCTCAAAGTGCATCTCTTAGTTCAACTTGATTCCAGCCTCCAGGTGCATCTCCATACTTGCTCTATCACAGCCGCCAAGTGCATCTCTTTGTTCAACTTGAATTCAGTCTCCAAATGCATCACCAAACATGTTCGATTATGGTCTCCAAGTAGTGTTAGCAACGGGTTCAGGTTGAGATCATAAAAATGGTTCATTTCGGTTCCAGACCAATCCAACAACTCAACCCACTGCCTCTTGGCAGGCCAAACACGTACCCTTACCAGTCAACCTGTGGGTTTTGCTGGGTTTGGCTAGACCCATCAATTCCAATCTCCGGATCTGCTTTTTGGGTGTTTGAATTTATTGTTGCAGTCAGATGTCCGACTATGAATTGCAAAATATTGACTTTCATATGTCATTGTCTGTTTTGGATGTATTGGCCGCCTTCATAATCAACAAAAGGAGAGACATGCTCCCTGCCCCATTCTGAACATGAGTGTCAACAGAGCATCAACAATTTTTGGTATTGTAAGTCAAGTAGTTAAAATGCGATTTGATTGGTGCTATACATAATGAATGTATTGGCTGCCTGTATAAGCAAAAGTGGAAGTGAGATGCTCCATGCCCCATTGTAAAAATTAGTGTCAACGGAGCGTCAACCGTTGTTGGCCTTTCATCATGGGTAATCAAAGTGCGATGTGGATGTTATTGTCTATATATGAAGTTTTGACCATTTTTATAGTCTAAAACCCTCATGAACTCTTAGTTATGGCATTGTAAATGAAATGACCTGTTACTGTCCAGGAGGCTGTCACAGGAATATCTCTAACTTATCTGCCAATAATGGCTGCCAATGACTGATTTATAGGTGTCTGGGTTCGAGCAGCACACAGATTACCCAAGATGCGAGACCAAAAATCATTGACGCTCCATTGATGCTGATTTTCAAGATGGGGCATGGAGTGTGTTGCGTCCTCTTTTGCCTATAAAGATGGCCAATACCGCATTGATGAATTTCTGCCACCAATTGCCAGTCCGATTACCCAAGATGCAAGTCCAAACATTGTTGATGCTCCAATCATGATCATTGTCAAGATGGGTCAGGGAGCATGTCGCTTCCTGTTTTGCCCACAAAGGTGGCCAATGAGTCATTTATGATTGTCCGCAACCAATTACCACTCCAATTACTCAATGTGCCAGACCAAAAATCATTGATGCTCCATTGACGCTCATTTTCTCATGGGTGTATCCGCATTATGCAATCATGTCATTTCGCATAGTATATCATTGATTGTGTTTTGGTAGCCTTTCTATCCTCTTCATGTACGTTCTCCTTCATCAGTACATTGTTCTTTAAGAATACATATAATGATTTCCTTTGAAATATACTTCAAAGTGTCCGCTAATTGTAGATAATAATTCAGTCAAAAATCTGGTTCCTTTCTATCAATGCTAATCTTCACTTGCAGGTTCGCTCAATAGTCTGCTGTCATCTGCAAAATGAATGTCAGCTGCATTTCCACGCAGCAGATAGTGCACTAACCAGTGGATGGTACACCATCAGTCAGCAAATCTGGAAGAAAATCATTATAGCGCATTCGATCCTTGGAATGTTCATCCAGATCAAAAAATGGAGTGCTGAGAAGAGCAGTATGTATATAGACATATGCTGGTGACACACCTTCGATTCGGAACCGTGAGCTACCTCAGTGTCACCGGCTGGTGCAGGTGGCATTCCGGGCAGAAGTGGCCTCTGTTCTGGTGTCGGCTGTCTGACTCGGTCTGGTGGAAGTTTACCCATGCTTGTACGCCTCCAGCGTGTCTGCAAATGCTGTGCTGTGCAATTTTGGCAAGGAAGGAAGCTGTCAGTTTGATTTTCACAAACAATAGCCAGGTGTGTTTCTATCGCAGCCTTCACCTTTCTGTGCCCAGGAAACTCAACTTCGCACTTCTTCTCTTCTTGGACTGTGGCGCAAGGTGTGTTGATAAGATTTTGCGTTTCCTCTATTGCAGAATGCGAAAACCCTACTTTGGCCGTTTTGGCCATATTCCATTCAAGGCACAGGTCGGACTGTTCTAGCTATACCCGACCTCCTTGCCTTGCCATAGTAGCAGACAGGTGGATAACCCACAAGAAATTAGTTGCTGCTTCTAAAAATGTGATTCGGCTATTACCTCTATGATATACATGTCTCTAGCATCCTCTATGGTGTTTAAAACCTCTTTACTCCACTCTAGGGGACCCTTATGACAAAACTCATCAGCAGAAATCCCAGAGCGGATACCATCATGATTTTCGATTTTGCAGACTGTGCAGACTAATGCTTTGGTCAACCTGGGAGGTTTCCAATTATGGGCACCTATAAATTATTCACATAGCTCCCTATGTAGACCAGCTGTGTATTATATTGGTAGTTGAAGGCCATCTACCGCAATGTGAATCTATTCACATCCTATGACATGCTGCTTCCTAACCTTGCTGCTGCTGGTTTTACTGACAATTTTTAAATATGCATCCAGGGTCATATTTTCGGTGGCTACAGTGGTAGCGTCGCCAGTGGACTAACAGGTAACTGCGTTTTTGCTGTGTTTCAGCGGATGGCACGTTGGATGGAGAGCCTGTCATTGTGCACTATTCAGATCCGCTCATGCCTTGGTGAGCTGTTCCTGGCACCTTGATCTGCTCCTGTGGAAACACAGAGCACAATGATAATCAAAAGAAGTGGGAAGTCCTCTGGAATATATAGTTAGCATGAAGTCAAAATGGAATGAAAAGCAGCCAAATTGCACATTCTATTCACGATGAGTCCTACTGCATATAGCTGAAGGTTGCAGGCGTTTCCAAACATGCCGTAATGTGGAGCAAATCTGTCTGATGTTGTTAGAGTGGATATAGGGATAAATAGAGGTGAATAATAGCCGAAATCTGATGTTTGCAAGACAGAAACAGGACATTGTTCGATGGACATGATGTCAGGTGATGTTTGTCTCAAGAAATCCCCTGAAACATACCTGAAACATAGGCTAAACATCGTGTAATGTGGTACGGTTAGCATTGCTATTCCTAATTTAGTGATGGTCAAATCGCAGATTGTGCTATATTCTAGTTGATGAAGCCTACCCACCTTCACATACAAGACGCAGTTTGCCTCCATGTGGTCTGTATCTTCCAACATGCAACATCTCGCTGAGCAACCAAGCCAACAGAAAATACAATGGTCGATGGTGCGAAAAAGTACATTTCACCACTACCGGCACGCAAATATGGCAAATCAACAAAGCTCTACACTCAACGACTTCATCGAGCAAATGAAGGCCATAGTGGTTTGATAGTGCAATGGGTCAGAGTACTAGGAGGATTGCGCCGCTGACGATCGAGAAAGATGCCTCCGACATGGGACAGTCAAGAAACACCGTTTTTACGTAAAAAGAGAATGAGAAATGCGTTACGGATTATGTGGATAGAGAGACTGCTGTGGCAAGAAAGCATGTTGAAGACTCAGACAAAGCTATGAAGCAAGAGCAGGAAGATATGAAGCATGCTGAAATGGCAGGATTGACAACCTGAAAGCCCGAAAGAACATTTGAGGAGATGTTGGATGTATTCAGAGACAGTCTGAGCGATCATCTAATTTCTGACGATGAGGAGGATGGGGAAGACACGGAACATGATCAAGAAGATACAGAACTTGGCACGCTCAGCGAAGATGGCGAACCCAGCTGGGTGATGGGCACAATCTCCAAAATGGTACAACAACACATGGAGTGTGTTTGGCAAAAGCAGATGAAGATTGACGATTTGACGCAACAGCCTGCATGGGGGGACGTGCCCGACCACTTCTGTGAGAGGGATGAGAGGTACGGGACGGCCAAAATGATTGTTCCAGCAGTCGTTATGCCACAAACGGTAGTTGATGCAGCTGCATTTGCATCAACAACATTTGGTGCGATTGTGGAGACTCTTGATATCGTCCCCAGAAAATTGCAAATATTGCATGTGAATTCACAAACGGGATGTAGTTATATGAGGCTAGGTTCCGGGACACCCCAATCAAACAAACACATTAAGTCTTATCTGCCTGACGCAGCATCCCATTCATCACCGATTAAGAAGACGAAGTCTGTTTAACTTGTATGTGTTTACCACTGTATACCGACTCTCTAGCCAATTACTATATAGAGATCGGATTTGGATGAAGAACTGCCGATGACTTTTTCGTCCCCGGAGGAGGGAAGCGATAAATTGCTATTTTTGAGAATGAATCTCTCGCAGAACCAATTTGTATTCCTCTTTTGATGAGTGTCAGCTTCAGCATGAGTTGAATGACCAAATTGTGAGACGTGTTAATTTCTCAGTGCATGTGCAAGGGTCGTACGGGCCATGCGAAAGACCTAGACTCCATATCGAGTTGATAGACCTCCAAGGAACCTGATATCGTCTAGTGTGTTACTATCAAGACAGAAAGCAAAAATGAAATTAGTGAAACAATTTACAAGCAAGATATAAGTCACTGATATCATAGGAGTTATAGACAGAGCAGTCAATGTGCAATGTGAATCCAGATGAATGATGACTGTTATGCTGCATTTGTACATGCATCCAATTGCATAACTCTCCACACAGACATGGTGCACATAGTTGAGATTTTGAAAATTGCGTATGGTGGGTCATAGAAATCAAGGAGAATGAGCTGAATGAGGAACGGTGAGGAAGTCGGGCAATATATATCAAACACTAGTGTGCTAATCTACATGCATTGAATTGCTGGCCGAAAGCACTGGAGCGTGATAGGCCTATGTCATTTGTCCATCAGATTATCTGGATAGTGGTGAATGAGAAATTGAGAAGCCTCAAAGCTTTTGGATTCAAACAAGTTCACTTGGAAATCATATATTGGCGGTCAATCATGACTATATGCATTGTTGCATACAAGTGTTGAGCAGCCAGTTACTGTTAGTATGGCTTTAAGGTGAGCGTCAACAGAGCGTCAATGATGATTAATCATATGTTTTTGGCAATCAGAGAGCTGCATCGTCACATCCATCCAATGTGAATGTATTGGCCGTTTTTATACGCAAAAAGAAAAGTGACACGCCTATCACCTCATCTTAGAAATGAGCGCCATCACTGTGTTAATGATTTTTGGTATTGGGAGTCTGATAATAAAATCAAGACTTGGTCACTGTGATACATAATCAAAGTATTGGCAGCCTGTATTGGCTACAATCCTAATGATGACATCACTACCAGTTCTTGAAAATAAGTGTCAATGGAGTGTCAACAATTTGTGGTCTTGCATCTTGGATAATCAAAGGGCTGTGCAATGACATTAACCTATAATCAAAGAATTGGCCACCTCTATGGGCAAAAATGCTAGAGATGATATCACTGCCAACTCCTTACAATGAGCTTCAAAGGAGCATCAACGATATTTGGTCTTGCATCTTGGATAAATCAATGGCTGTGCAATGACATTAACCTATAATCAAAGTATTGGCTTCCTTTATGAGAATAAATGCTTTTGATAATATCGCAAGGTGCTCCTAAAAATGAGCGTCAGTGGAGAGTTGACCATTTTTGATCTTGCATCTTCGATAATGAAAGCGGGATGCAACGGCATAAAGCCATAATCAAAGTATCGGCTGCCTTTACGGGCAACACTGCTACTGACAACATCACTACCACCACCCAAAACTGAGCATCAACGGAGTGTCAACAGTTTTTAATCTTGCATCTTCAATAATCAAACGGCTATACGAAGGCGTCAACCTCTAAACAAAGTATCGGCCGCCTGTATAGGCAAAAATGCGACAGATGATATCGCTATCATCTCCTACAAATGAGCGTCAACAGAGAGGCAACAATTGTTGCTCTTGCAGCTTGGATAATCCAATGGCTGTGCAATGGCAGGAACCTATATTCAAAGTATTGGCCGCCTGTATGGGCGAAAATTCTAGTGACAATATTGCGACTCCATTCTAGAAATGGGTATCAACGGAGTGTCAATGATTGTTGGTCTTGTATTGTGGATAATCAATGGGCTATGCAACAGCATTAACCCATAATTCAGGTATCGACCTCCTTAATGGGCTGATATGCTACAGACTATATCCCTACCACCTCCTCATATTGAGCATCAACTGAGCGTGATTGATTTTTGGTCTTCCATCTTGGGGGATGAAAGGGTTGTGCAACGACATGGACCCGTAATCACCGTATTGGCCGCTTTTATGGGTAAACATGGCGGTGACGATATCGATACCGCCTTGTAAACATGAGTGACAACATAGTGTCAACAGTTTTTGTGGGGGCTCAGTAAGCTACAGAGCATGAAACTGCATTGCATTATTCCTAAATTGAGTTTTTAACCATCCATCTTTTCAATATGTTGTTCTATACAACTTCACACATATGGATGCAATGTCTCACAGGTCTGACTTTTTTCTTGCTTGTAGCTCCAGAGTCATTATTTAAGCACCGGCTTTCTACTGTAAAATAACATAAGTTTTGACAGTCTTTCAAGTGGAATTACCAAGCGTTCCAATTCTTACCGTGATGTCTGCTTTAAAATCTTTATATACCACTTGACTAGAGGTTATGATTCTTCCAAAAAGAACTTGTCTGTATTCTTGATTTCAGCGACCTTACTTTACGAATTATATTTGTTGCCTGGTGGACTTCTATGAATGTAGGCACAAAGGGTTCTATTGCTTGGAATGATTCCAGACATGTGCCTTCCTGGCATTGGTATTTGCACTGCGGAATTGAGGAGACCGGCAGCCCTGGCATCATCTGTATTGTTTGTCATCAACTTCTTCGCCATCTGTCAGAATATGGGACCAGCTCAATGGGGAAACACTTGCTGGTAAAGCACACATTGCCAAGTTGAATGAATTAACAGATTTGTAAGTTACTGAATTGACAACTTCAAAGGTCGATGAAACTGCATTGGCCATACTGAAGCGAGATGGAAGTCGAGGAATCACAATAGTAAATTTCCAAAGAAAATCCATATTGCACATTCTTTTTTAATCCATATTAACTGAATTGACAGACAAAACGCTTCAAACTGGCAGCTAACAACTTTGTAATTTACAAATTTCACCAGGACACCTGGAATCGCTACCTCAGGTTAGGATGTGTTTCTGCTGATTCTACATGCAACACAGTATCCAACAATGAGCTATGATGGTGATATGATGCATTACATAGCGAGCTGGTGTCACCAGCTGCTAGCACTCTTAGCAATGTTTGCTGGAGGGACAACTCACTGACCGTGGATGCAATTATAAAGCAATTGCCATCAAGAAATGGAGTTAGTTTAGCGTTGGACAGGAGGACATCAACAAACAAATTAGCCAAAACCTAGGTCATTAGTTACTATATGGATCCACATTGGGCATTGCAAGAAGAACAACTCGCTTTCAATCAGGTTGATAGCCTATTCTTTTCCCATTTCGAATGTTAACAAAGGCTGATTGGTCAAGGGTCAACCTACTGGAGCAAAGCTAGCTGTACATTTGAGGGAAGTTCTTGATCATTTTGAGCTTAGTGATGGCTTTGTACATTGAATTACCATTGATAATGCTTCCTGAAATTACTTGATGACTCGCGAACAACGATTAACCCTTGAGGCCTCCCGAATCGAGTGGCCTGCATTGAGAAACCACATCCCATGCATGGCGAATGAAATAGAGCTTGCTTTAAGTGTATTCATGGGCAATCTCGGAGTAAAAGGGCGCACCAAGTATTGGGAAACCCATGAGTGCGATCAGCAATTTGAAGACAATGAAAGCATATGCCTTGGGATGAGTCAAAGACTTCGAAAAGAAGGCAATGCTACACTCAACAAGGTGTCGGCCAGGAGACCAGGTTTAGCAGAGATAATTGAGAAAGTACATATTTCAAGACATTTTGAAAGTCGTAAAACTGATTGTCATATAGCAGAGAATGCTTGTGATATTGATTACGCTGACACCAAGTCTTCCAAACGAGTTCATTGACTGTCGAAAAGCCAATGTACAAATCGCAGTAATACCGATCAAGGATGAGAAGACACATTGCAATTCTATACTGGAGTTGCTTGAGAGAGCCTACCGATTACAAGAATTCACCTGTTGGTGGCGCAAGAATCCCAAATTCATTGCTTGGCAGTGACTCTTGACAACACAGGATGATAGAACCAGGGTCCGGTACGTCACAGAAGATTTAAGGCCATTCCGATACTGGGCCCTGTGGATGTTGAAAAGGCATATGGTGACTCAGCATTACGTTATCACTGTCCACAATGACATGTTCAATCATATGGATGGCATTAGGCAATCTTAAGCCAGGAAGAAGACTCAATGAAAGCAGGACTTATAAATCGCCACGAAGTTTGCACGACAGACGCTGTCCAAATATTCTGCTCAAGTTACTCCAATGATGGGTATGCTTCTCATTTCAGTAGATCTCCTCGATCCTATCCGGAAGTTGCTATTGTTTCAGCAGTTGGAAAAGGGAATGGATGATATTCTTGAGGAGGAGACATCGTACACCACCCAATACCGAGAGGCATTTCTAAAGTATGTGGAGAATAAATACTGTGCCATACTTACACATTTGCCCATCATTAAACCCAAAAGTGTAACAAGCAACAATCTCTTCCCCTCCCCAATGGCTTTTGCGTCTGGTCAATCCTCAATTGATCCATCTGATTTGTCCAGTGATGATGGAGAATACTTTACACCTGGAAATGTGGTTCAAAAGACACCCGGACGAAGTGATTGTGCCACATGGTAATTTATCGCCGCATGGCTCTATTCCAATTCACAGCCTGGATCACCACAGTTTGGGGCGTACAATACACACGAATCTTAATGAATACCACTCCAACCCTATAGAAATCAGCAGTACAGTTTGGTTATCTGATATCACCGACTGCTGCCGTCAACAAGTGGAGATGCACTCAAACTACGCCGATCTCTCCAATGTCACGCGCGATATGTTCCCTATCATACCGCACGGCGTCAGAGTGGAGACCAATTCTTCCCTGGGGCAAGATGTTGTGGGCTGGAGAAAGTCAAAAACCACTACTGAGATCGTTCGGGAAAGAGTCGTAGTAGGGATGTTTGTCCAACGCAATAACAGATTATTGTTAGGCGATAATCCAGCATTGGATACAACAAAAACTGAAAACGACTAGGAAATGAAGATATAGGTAGAGGAAAGAACAATGCACATAATGGCCCAGGTCCAGAATGTTTTGGAGATATGGCAGGGCTGCCAGAACCTATGTGCTACACAGAAGGAATCTTGCACTCAACACCACCAACTGACAGCCATAGAATACATTTCTGATACTGAAGAGATGGTGAAAGCATTCTGGTCAAAATTTCAACATGAGAGAGCAACTGCATTTAAATTGTCGGAAAGGTCACCTTTACCACCAGCTTTGCCAGCAAAGGACCTCCCTGAGGGAACAACTCCGGTATTGAATTTCCGCCAAATCAAAAGAATCGACCCCTATCCAGCCGAAAGTGATGAGGACAGTGCATCAGAAAGTATTTTTGACACCAAGAATTTGCTTGACTGGGATGGTGACTTGGATTATCGAAATGAGAGCGAAGACGACTGGGAGACTGACAATGAATCCCACATAGAGAAAGACTATGGCATCGATGATCCGGAAAGCCCAGCGCAGTGGGACATTAGTGACCCACCGATAGTTTCCAAGTTGGTTTGGCCAAAATGGAGGTCAAAGAAAAAGGCTTAAACAGTGTTGATGATGGTCAACACAATGGAAATGAGTAGGAATCAGGGGAACAAGAAAAAGTAAGACAGAATGCGTCAATGTATTTTCACCAGCTTCTTCATGTTGTTTGACCAAGAATTTCATTTAGAGAAATATTTTGGGAGAATAGTTAGCAGTTGCATGTGAATATTGGTTAATACACAGAACTATAGCAGGTGATATGAATCATGTGGCAAGATATATAAATTTCAATTGAATGAACGTGACCAGTGCAAGAATGTTACTTGGCTCGGCTTTGCCAATGGGCAGAGTCTCAATCAGTCAGAAAGACACCCAACAAGTGCCAATCATTATGAATACAATTATCGATGGCAGCACATTTTGAATGCAGGATACCTTGAAATGAGTGTCAACAGAGCTTCAACAATTTTTGGTCTTGTAAGTGAGGGATTTGAAAAGTGATTTGGTCACTGTTATGCATAATCTAAGTATTGGTAGCCCTTATAGGCAACCCAGAATGCAAGAGGCTCCCTGCTGCATCCTGAAATTGAGCGTTAACGGAACATCAACAATTTTTGGTCTTGCATCTTGGCTAATCTAAGTGTCACTTTGTGGCAATAATTCATATACGGAGTAATAGTGGCCTTTTCAGGCAAAACAGTCCATGACAGCGAGATTACCCCATCATGAAAATGAGAGTCAACAGAGTGTAAAGAATGTTTGGTCTTGTAGGTGAGGTACTCTAAAAGTGATTTGGTCGCTGTTATGCATAACTGACGTATTGGCAACCTTTTGAGGTAAACTCAAAAGCGACAGGCTCCCTGTTCCATCCTGAAAATGAGCGTCAATGGAGTGTCAACAATTTTTGGACATGCATCCTGGGTAATCTCAGTGTCGCCTTGCGGCAATAATTCATATACAAAGTAATGGCGGCCTTTTCATTCAAAACAGTGCATGACATATATAGTACCACATCATGAAATTGAGCATCATCGGAGTGTCAACAATTATTCGTCTTGCATATTGGGTAATCAATGCATCGCGCGGATACTTGAGCTCATAACAGAACTATTCACCGCTGTTATCGACAGAAATACAAAGTATAAGAGGAAAAACACGGATTCCAAAATAATCGATATCAGAAACTGCAAAACATACACAATGTGATTCCTCAATGTTGAATAAGCAATTTTGATAATGTACAGTCATCAAACAGCAACAACAGGAGCAGTATATGAATCTACAGATGGACCCACTGACAACTTGCCCATATCAGATGGGTTGGGAGAATTCCATTGAACCATACCCAAATTGAACATTGAGTTGTATTCACAACCCAGACTGCCAAGTTGCGAAGAGTTCGAATTCAATCCATGCTGGGCCCCAAGGCAATGGTCTGGAACCATTGCTAACACTATCTCCAAGTGCATCTGGTAGTTCAACTTGATCTCAGCCTCCAAGTGGGTCTCCAAACTCACTGGATTACAACCTCTCACTACATCTGCAGGTCACATGATCACAGCCTCCAACTGCATCTCTATATTCTCCTGATCAGCGTCACCAGGTACTCCTCCGAATGTGCTTAAGTACTGTCTGTTGTTGGCAACGGTTCCAAATCCGCGGTGCAGTTCCGGGTCTGTGTTGGAACCGAACTGGTACCAATTTGCCGGGTTTCACCCCATCAAAAAACCGAACCACACCGAACCCGCGGTTTTTTTGGCCGGTTCCACAATTTTGCCAGCTCTGAACTAATTAAGTATTTGAGTTCTGATTGTATCACAATATGATATATACGTAAAAGATGAAGTTTGGCATGCTCTTTCACCTCTTATTCTTAACATTGTGATCCAATCAATATTCGTTATGTCACTGCAAAAAACACCCAATTTTTGGCGTAATTTCACAGCCACTCAACCAATATCGATTGGATCGCAAAGTGGAGGATGGGAGGTGGAAGAGCATGCAAATCTGCTTCTCCTATGTAGATATCATATTGTGATATGATCAGAACTCAAATACTTAATTGGAGCCAAAGTTCTGCATTCGCGAAAATGAGGCTCTGCTGTATGTTGAACCCGGCCAGATATCCGTGGGTTGATGCCCAGTCCAGGTAACGACCCCACCAAGGCACAGCGGGTCGGGATTATGGACGGGTCTGGAACCGAACCGAACCAATTTTCTGGTTCAAACCCGGACCTGTTGCTAATACTTGTTCTGTCTGCAGGCAGATTGACAGTATGTTTATATATAGAGAGACCGAGTTGGATAATACATGCCATATTATGATGTTGGGAATCTTCTGACTGAATAAATGCTGAATATAATAGACAAAATGCAGTGTGGTTAGGGAACGCTAAGAACCACTACCGTGAGAATATGGTACCAACTCTCCTGCTGAGCTGTGCAGAGGTCTCAGCTGCTTTCGTAGTCTCCTGCAGACCTGCGCGGTGGTCCCAGGTGATTCTAAATTTTATTATTCTTGAAGTCAAATATCGGAGGATTCTGAGTGCACCACCATACAATCAGGTGCTTCCAAGCGCGGCTGAGAATGCTCTTGCAGAATCGGAGAGGACTTTGCTTAGCTCCAGGGGGGCCTGCGAGCATCTGGATGTACACAGATGTACTGGTAAGGTCGACCGGATTGTCTGGGAAGTTCGCATGTAGCTTCCAGACTGATTTACATTGTGCTGATGTAATCTAACAAATTTAAACTCCCAAAGGGTGGCAGACAGAGTGGAATATGTTACATACATTGTTCACAGTGACAGAACAGAATTACACAATTAGCTTCACAAGATCTCAGAACAGTGGAATCCATGCCTTCAATTTGGATTTGCAGGTGAGTATCAACAGGTTCAGTCATTTCACCTGCAAACCACACCATCAGTAGATTATCATTTGTGTTGTAGACTTGATCACTGCACTATCAAATCATTCTGCTCTGCCAATTCCCTACACAAGCTCCTCTCTGATGTTTATTTTGAAATTCATAATAATTGTTAGGTTGAAGAAAATTTACATATCTTCAGGACATTGTATTGCAGGGATAGTGTCACCTGTATCCAGTATCTTTTGGCATCCCTCCCATTTCAGGAACACTTCAAATTTGAACTTGTACACTCCCCTGATGCAGAGAATCATCAACACTAAAGCGAGACAATTACTGATGATTGGGGTAGGATTCACTGGATCAACTTCCCGCCAGAGCAACGATTAAGCCAGTTAGTTGTGGATTCAATATGACTTGCTCGATGAATGTCTTTTCTGATTAGCATATTTGGTATCTTCATTGCACTATTGGTAATACAGGAAAAGATATCCGCCACATACCTAAAGACTGCACCAGGATTCTTGTATTGATTATCCCATGTCCCCTGAAATATGCCAAAAATATCAAAAAACCTTGACATTTTGTAGTTCAAGTTGTGCTTTCCCAACTAAGCAATGTTAAGATAGCTTCTTGGGGATTGATGTAAGATTGTTCCGATGGATTCTGGTGACTATGGAACTCTCTGTAACCTGCCAGGGTTGGGGATTATCTGGAATGAATCGGGGTACCACGAGTACCATATAGGGGATATGCGATGTATGGAATTTCAAAATATATGTGAATGCAGCATTCACATCTTTCACCATTTGATAAGTGATGTGATCAATAGATGTACTTCGACCTTCTGCACAGAATGGATTTTGAGTCTCTGCACACTGACTGTGTATATCCAATCTGCAATCAATTCTATAAATACCCTCTGTGCGTTGTCTCATAGCTCTGGCAGCCTGATGAATTGCAACAGCTGCTCTTGGGAATAGTTAAAGACTTATTAAACTGGCTGCTTGAATACCTAAAGCTGGAAATGTCAATAATCACTTTGACAATCAAGTTTCATTAGTACTACAATATCAGGGCCTCAAGAACTATTATACATAATTCAATCCACTGAAACACAACAACAGGTAGGGAAATGAGTTTTGGGGAATAATTTAAACACTTGTTGTTAATTGCAGTACCATTTGAATTTACTCCAATGATGATTGGATCAGTGCGGAGGCAATAGCATCTGATGAAATTGTCATGGGAGTAGTACAGGAGCTATGTGCATTCTGTCTACTTGTTTGCAAACAAAATTTCTGTGTGGTATTTCTCATCGCTAATGATTATTAATCAAAGTCATTGTTCAGATTGAAGGATGCTGTTAGAGAACTGAAAATGTTGAAGTCTGTGCAAGCCAGAGAAAATAAATAGTTGGCAATCAAATCCCATCAGTTGCAGAAACAACAGATTTTTAAAATTATTGCAGTACAGGAAATTCTTGTGTATGTGGCTGAAAACCATACTACAAGGAAATGCCAGCATAATTGAGTACCCCAGAAAGGAGTCTGGTAAGCAACAACTAATTTGTCAGATGCTGATCAACTGCAGGCAACAGAGCATTTGGATATCAAAGTTAATCACTAAACAGTAAATAATGGTAAGACTTTTGATAACTTGGTCCAACATTATGAGCAACATCTATTGCAGTTGATCAGTGCTATTTAACCTGAATGCAGAAATATATTTGACAATAAACTTGTACAAATGGAATACACAGTGGAAGAAAAGACTTGCTGTTGTGTGAGGTGTGTTGTTCTAGAGTTCTCTGTTGAGTGAAACTCACTAACTGTGTCTCTAAGTGTATTTCACATATACCAAAGAACTAGCATTCATGTGACTACACCACACACAACCCTTAACAAACCACGTAATGACAACTCACATAATCGTCCTCACCTCACATCCAGGTAGCGTTATAACTGTCTGGGATATGCTTCACAGATAACATGAATCAAGCAATGTCTGATGCTCTATCTGAATAACATTATGCCCATAATGGTTCCCAAATCATTGGCAGATTCTGGAGCTCAGTCGACGCTGTCAACTGTCGCTAGAGGTTCTTCATAACTGTCTTCCCCTTAATCAATATCTGTTCCCTGCAACTCTCACATCCAGCCACTTCACATCCATTCAGATTCACCCTCCAATCTATCAACATAGGCCAACCAGACTTCCTTGACCTCAACTGATACACTCAGCCAGTGATTTGTCATATGACATAATTCAATGGCCATTGAGTAGGACAATCCGCAATTTGGAATCAATAAGATATAATTTGATCAGCGAGTGGCTTGCTGTATCCACATACTCAATTTTTCACATGCCATCTGTTGGAATACAGTTGCGGCTATGAGGTGGTTAAAGGCTGAAATGGTTATCTCCACACATGATGACTCTGACAGGTATGCTAGCTGTAGAAACATGAATCTCCTACAGCTCACTTTGAGTATGCTCGGAGAATTGTGTCATGTTTAGCAGAATGCTGCAAACACGAGAAGTTGTGGGACAGTTGGAATGCTAGCTCTCCTTCAATGGGCTCTCTGCATTTGAAACTGTCATCCAATAGTTCTCAATTGATATTGTTCTCAACATTATTGCCGCTAGCACTGTCTCCAGTATGTCAGTAGTTCATGGACAATACTGTGCAATATTCCTGACCATATGATATCGGTTATAATCCCAAGTATCCCTCTATATCGTATCACAATACTTCATCGCATTATCAGACTGAGTGTTCTTGACCTCACTGCCGCAATCATGGTTGGTCAGCGAATTTCACCGTGTGTTGAACTGCACTGTTTGTTGAATTCCACTTTGTGCTGAATTCTACTTCTCACTGAGTGCCCCAATGGTTAACAATATTATTAATGTGGAAGAATAATCTTTCTTCTGATATCACACTTTGTAAGCTTTTATCATTGTAACAATATTGTCTTGTTGATTGGCAAGGGTGTCAATTATGTTATACATCCATTTGATGAGAACCCTCCAATTATCATTCTTAGATGTACACTTCGATATAGAGTTGCTGTACTCACCTGTTGGGATCGTAGCAGTCGAACTCTCCATACCAAGGAACATGCCATTCAAATACCCTTGCATCTGTGATGTGCATTTGTGCACATTCTTGCAATCCCTCAACTTTCCAGCTGATATATCATCTTGCAAAGCACTGATAATCAGCTTCATATTGAACTTGTGGGTCTCGTTCGGCTGATGCCATAGTTTCTTCACACCTTTCTCAATCTTATGCCGCTGTTGTAAAGACATTTCCATTGCAAGGAGAATGGTCAACCACACAACTCCATGCTACATCATACAGACATTGGGTTCAGTCATGTCCATTATATCCAGTGCATCTGCTGAACTGGAGATATTATTGTGAATCTGCATCTCACCTGACAGTCCTTCAAAGTCACAAGTGAGGTTGTTGTAGTTCATACCATTAACATCCTTTCTTGAACTTGCAGCCAATTGCACCTCCATTATTGTGCACCATGTCAAACTGAGCTTTTTTCAGTCCATAATAACTCCATCGCAAATTCCAGTCAAGTCCATGAAACCCGTGAAATGCCTGTACTCATAATCTGTTGAGGCAGGTCTGTTGTGCTAAATATCTCAGTTGACCAAAACTGACTGACAGCCTCTATATGTTTAATTGACATGTAAACAAGAACTACAGTACAGGTGACTAGACTGTGAACAACCCTGAACCAACTCACATGATGAGTTCTCTTATATCCATCCTCGCAGTTACAAGGCTCAGAACATAATTCCTGACACATCTGTGGAACATCACTCTGCTCTAGTCGATAATGAGACTGAAGCAACAATCTCCAACATTACTGATACTGACTGTGTCGCTGACCATCTGGAGAGAGACATTTATTGTATCCCATCAGTTGGGCAGAGGTGGTTTAAAATGAAATTATGTATCTACATAATCCAGTATGACACTTCAGGATAGGCAATTAGCATCCAGTATATTGGGTGACCTGTTGAATAGTGTAGAATACATTTTTCATATCCAAAGTGGCATCTTCGAAGCCAGATATCAGAGGTATGTTCCCCAATGAGTCCTGCCAACCATTTCGGCACTAGTATTGCATAATAGCTAGATGTCAGCATTTTGACCAAGGCATATCAAAACAGCAACCGGATGTCTATTATACCCTTGAAACTACTAGTTGAACATGCACATTTGGTGACAGAGAATGTTGCATCAGACAACTATGATAATATATGGCTTGTGAATAATCATGTGGATTTATATACCTACTGGACTATATATTAATTAGAAAATCAAAAGCAAGATGTATAGAAGTAAGATAGTTTATCAAATTGTACTGTTTAATATAGACATTAACATAATCACTCCTTGATAGTATGGCACTAGGTTTCAGGTGCATCAGATGAGTCTTGCACATGTGGTCTGTAGTGCCAATTGTTGTGTAATTTGAGAATTCTAATGACTGGAATATGTATTATTCGGAAGGTAAGTATATCATCTTCAGTACATCCTTCAGTTCTGTTCCACAACTTCCGAAGATTTCAGAAGTATTCAAATGTAGCTTTAAAGGATCTAAGATTGCTTCGGTTTGTATTCATTACATTTGTGCACAACTGGAATAACTTGGAAGGATCCATGTGGCTGTTCAGAGTTACTGAGTTGTTCTGTTATGACTACACAACCATTATACATATTGCTGATATAGTATTCAAAATATTCAGAGCAATACACATGTTGCAACTGGGATATACTTTAATTCAATTCAGTCGGACAGTAAATCAAACTTTCTAATGCGGAAGTTGCAAAACCTAGGTACTTTCTTTCTGGTCTGACATATTCTGATATATGTTTTCACCATGTGATTTGCCATCTCCAATCGCTGGTTGTTCTGGGTATGTAATGGTACCAACTTTGCTACTGTTGTGTGCCACTTCTCATTGATTATATACCCATATTTAGAGTTGAATTGAACAATTCAGTAAATAAAAATTGATGTATGAATTCTGTCAAGGTTACAATTTTCCTCAATTACAAAGTTCAGCAAATGTTTAAACAGTTAGATATTTTTGTGTAGTTACCGTATGAGTTGGTCGAATTGTCAGTATATTGTCAAACGTGATATGTCTCCTCAATAATTTATTCAATTCTTCATGTTCGATAGATTATTTATGCATTAGTAGTATTTACTTCAACAGTCAGTGACTGCACTCAATCTTATACCTCCAACTTTATTACTGGTCTATACTTGCATGCCATACAGTACTACAATTCACATTCCACATCTTAGTATTGTCATCAACTGTATATTTCCCTCCAGACTATAGATACTATTTGATCCATTCAAAATAAGCTATCAGTTACCCAATTATTTCCCTCCAAAACGATGTTGCCCTGGACGTTATCTTGAATACGGTGCCAGTCTGTTGTATCACCATATATCATACGGTTGGTTCTAGTCAGATCATAGTAACTCAGATCAGGTTGCATTGTGCCATATTTCATTGGTATCATCATCAGTCTACCAGTAAGTTCTTGAAATTCAATTCAGTAGTCACAATCTCTTCGGTCTATAATCTGGTGTTTTAACTGCATGTCTGTTGCTGTAGTTGCACTGACTGATATTCAGTTTCATAATACTGAATTTCACCCCATCTAATATATTGTACAACACAATAATAGTGACTGAAGGTATTGTAAACTTGATGTTATCGGTAATCCCATTCGACTTATGATTCATTGCTTTACATTACACTCAGTTCATTGACACTATCATGTACAGCAGAAGCTGTTCAGAGCTGCGTTGAAATTTCACAGTCAGCTTAGTATTGCAAGTGTATAATTATACACATCAAATATGTACTCAGTTGTAATAAAATACCCAATAAATGATTCCAGACAACCCATCTGCAGGTACAGAAACTGCAGTTGTTTGAGTATTCATTACAATGCTAGTCAATTAGTCAGTAGAATACGCAGGCCGGTTGGGTATAGACAACATGTTCAATAATCGATTTCTTTTTTAGCCAATAGAGACCATTGCTCTACATTGATTACTGTATTTTGCTGTAATCTAGTTTGAATAAAAATTATACAAAACTCCAACTGTTGAGGTGTAACAACAGAGCTAGAAGGCTGAGAGCTAATCGTGAACATTCCATTGCACCTCACGCGGCATCCAGAACGAATTTGTGGGAAAGTGTAGTTCTGACTCGAAAAGTGTAGGGAGGGGGTGAGAGGATGTGATACTACCCGGCCATGAGGACCCATGAAAGTGGGTAGATCAACAAAATCTCGAGAGGAGCGACTGAGACAAATAGTTGGGAAAGATATAGTCAGTATTTTCGTTGTGTGATAAGATGATATGAGATGGTGACTATCTACCCCAGGGTCTCCCGAATATATACTACCCCTCACTGAGTCTATCTCTGTTACCCTGGATTCCCCATATGCACCCGTTGCTCAGTCCACCTCCATCATGCCTGTATCTCCGTTCACCTGCTGTAGCTCAGTCCCCTGCCAAGCTGAGTGGCAGTGGTGGTGAGAAACAGATTTTCCCACCACAACTGCTCCCTGGCCCTTTGTGCACAGCACACCTCTCCAGTGCCATTCCATATAACCTTATACCCAAACCTGACAGGACATAGGCATCACATATACCCAAACCCGGAAGAGCGTAAGAATAGCATAACCCAAGGCAAGGAGATCAGGTTGGCAACGGTTCCAGATGGTCACTTCGGGTCCCAGTCCATGTCGGAACCTAACCTTCGCCTATTTGGCGGTCCCGGATGTCGATACAGGCGAACTGTCTATTCAGGTTTGGTTTGATGGAAATCTCCCAACCCACCTGAGCTCGGGGGGTTGTCAGCAGGTTATCCAGCAGGTCCGTCTGTAGATTCATATAATGCTGTTGCTTTTGCTGTTTGATAATGGTATTTAAACAAAATCACGTATTCAACATCCAGTAATCACTTTCTGAATGCTTTGCAGGTTGTGATATCGATTATTTTGGAATCAATGGTTTTCCTGTTGTGAGTTGTGTTTTGGACTACTAAATCGGTCAATTGTTCTGTTATGAGCTCAAATATCCATGCGATGCATTGATTACCCAATATACAAGACCAAAAATTGTTGATGCTCTGTTGACACTCATCTTGAAGATGTTATAACAAAGATATCATGCACTGTTTTGGCTGAAATGGCTGCCACTACATTGTAAATGAATTATTGCCACAAAGTGACACTTAGATAACCAAAGATGGAAGACCAAAAATTGTTGAGGCTCCATTGACGCTCATGTTCAGAATGGGGTAGGGAGTGTGCCACTGTCATTTTTGCCACCAAAGGCAGCTAATACCTTATTTATGGATGTCTGCAACCAATCGCCACGTAGATAACCCAAGATGCAAAGCCAAAAATCATTGACACTCATTTTCAGAATGGGGTAATCACTGTGTCGCTTTCTCTGTTGCCTATAAATGCTGCCATTATATTCATTATGCCTAACCACTGCCATATCACTTTTTAATTACATGACTTAAAAGAATAAAAATCGTTGACGCTCTGTTGCCATTCATTTCTATGATGGGGTAAAGAAGATATCACTCATCGTTTCACCTGAAAAGGCCGCAAATACATTATATATGGATTATTACCACAGATCAACACCTGGATAACCCATGATGCAAAGCCAAAGATTGTGGACGCTCGGTTGACCCTCATTGTCAGAATGAGGCACTGACCGTGGCGCTTGCTGTTTTGCCTATGATGGCAGCCAACTCATTGGTTAGGCTTAACAGTGAACAATTCACTCTCCAATTACCTTGCGTACATGACCAAAAATTGTTGACATTCGGTGGACGCTCATTTCAATGTAGTGTCTAGTCAATATCTGCGACCATCGATAACTGTATGAATGATTATTTCTACTCAATGGTGGCATTGCAGCGATATTGAGACTCAGCCCTTCGGCAAATCCGAGCCCGGTAATCGTCTTGCACAGGTTGCTCTCATCCTATCGAAAACGTGATACGGGGTAAATGATTCAATTCTTCCATTATACCTCGGCTGATGAACAAAAATTCACCTGGGGCTGCTCAAGATTCTCGCAGATTATTTCTCTGAGTGAAATTCTCAATCAAGCAACATATAAAACCCAGTGATAACATTTTGACCCATTCTGTCCTACTTTGTCTTGTTTTCATTATTCCTCCTTGTTTCCATTGCAGTGACCATCATCAACCCTGTTTCAGCCCGTGTAATTGACCTCCATATTGGCCGAATCAATCTGGGAACATTACGTACAGCACTGACATCCCAGCACTCTGTGCGGAATGGAGCCTTGATGCCGTTGTCGAGCTCAATACTGTATTCGTTGTCTGCCTAAGAGTCATCATCGCATGCGTTTCGATGATCCAAGTCACTGTTCCCATCAAGACAATGTTTGGAGTCAGAAATGCTTGCAGGTGTACAGTACTAATCGCGTTCTGCTGGATAACGGTCATTTCATTTGTTTGGGCGGACATTCAATACTTCAGTTCGTCCTCCAGGGAGGTCCTTTGCTGATGAAGCTGGTTGCAATGGTGATCTGTCGAACAATTTAAATGCAGCCGCACCATCATGTTGAAAGTTTGACCAGGATGCTTTGATGATCTCATCACTATCTGAAATGAATCCTACAGCTGTCATTTGCTTGTTTTGGGCGCGACATTCCTTCGGTGTAGCACATAGGTTTTGGCTGCGCTGCCAAATCTCCAAAAAGTCAGTGACCTCTGCAATTCTGCGCAAGTTCCTGTCCTCGGCCTCTTTGTTCAATTCCAAGTTGTTTTTGGTTTCCGTTGTATCCAGGGCTGTGTAATCACCTGCTACAATTCCGTTATTGGCTCAAATAAATTCCCCTACTACAACCTTTTCCCAAAGCGTCTCGCCAGTGGTTTCAGATTTTCTCCACCCGATGATGTACCGCCCAACGGAAAAACTGGCCTCCACTCGGAAACTGCGTGGTATGATGGAGAATATGTCGCGTACCACTTTGCAGAGTATGTTGTACTTTGAGTGTGTTTCCTCTTGTTAACACCATGTGTTGGTGATATCAGGTAACCAAAATGTACTGCCAATCTTCATGGGGTAGGAATGGTAATCAGTGAGATTTGGATTAACATGCCCCCAGTTCTGTGATGCATCAGGCGGTGAATTCAAATAAAGCCTTGCGGCGGTCAATAAGTGTGCTGTGCTATCCCTCTGTCTGGGTGTTGTCTCAGCCAGGCTTTCTCGCGTTAACCATTCTTCATCATCCCTGGACACCTCACATGGATTAAAAGATGATTCACCAAATCCAGACGCCTTTGCAGAGAGGAAGAGATTGCTGCCCGATACATTGTAGGGGTAAATGACCAACATTCACCAATGTCTGGAAAAGTATTCATTCTCCACATACTTCAGAAACACCTTTTGGTATTGGGTAGTATAAGAAGTCTTGTCCTGATGATTAATATCCATTCCCTTGGCCCACTTGCGAAATAATCGCAACTTCTGGAAAGGATCAAGGATATGTGCTGAACTGAGAATCATACCTGTTATTGGAGTTACTTCAGCATAATAATTTGACAGCTTCTGTCGTGCAAACTTCACAGCAAAGTGTAAGTGTTCCTCCCATTGAGTCATCTTCTTGGCTAAAGCTCGCATAGTGCCGTCCATATTCTCGAACATGTCATTGGACACAGTGATAACTGGATGCAGAGTAACGAGATGCCTTGTGGACATCCAGAGGGTCCAGTATCGGATTGGCCTTCAAACTTCCATGACGTACGTGATGATGGTCCATTCTTCCCCGTGTGGTGAACAGTGGCCGGTAATCATGGTATGTTGGAATCTTGAGAAACTCACGTGTGAATTCTCTTACTCGGGAGAATCTCTCAAGCAACCCCAGTGTCGTATTCCACAATGTTTTCACATCCATAATATGTAGTACTGTGATCCGTACTTTTGCGTTTTGAGTGGCAATGAACACGTTTTGATCACCTGGTGTCAGCGTAATCAATACAGCAAGCATTCTCTGCTCTATGAAGGTCAGTTTCAGGTCTTGTAAAATGTCTTGAAATACGTACTTTCATAATTATCTTTGCTAAACCTGGTCTCATAGCCGACATTGTGTTGATCCTAACATTGCCCTCTTTTCGCAATCTTTGACTCATCCCAATGATTGTGCTTTCATTATCTCCAAATTGTTGATTGCGCTCATGGGCTTCCTAATACTTGGTGCAGCCTTTGACACTGGGACTGGTGATTAACGCACGCAATGTGAGCTGAATAACATTCGCCATGGATAGTATCTTGTTCCTCATTGCAGACCACACGATTCCGGAGGCCTCAAGGGTTGATTGTAGTTCCTCAGTCATTGAGTAATTTGAGGATGCAGTATCATTCATAAATCCAAGTATACGGCCCTCAGTATGTTCAAAACGATCGAGAACTTCATTCAAATGTTTGGCTAGCCTTGCTCCAGTATATTGACCCTTAACCTACTATCCTTTGGTTGCTTTCGAGATAGGAAAAGTGCAGGCTATAAACTTCTTCGAAAACAATTTCTACTTCCCGCAATGCCCGCATTCGATCCAAATAGTCAGCTATGACCGATGTTATGGCCAATTTGTTCGTTGATATCCAACTGCCTAAAGCTATGCTAACTTTATGTCTTGAACGCCATTGTTTCTTCATAGCATCCGATGTGAGTGAGAACTCCCTGCAGCGAATGTTCGAAATGGTGCTGGCTGACAGAAGCACCAGCTCACTGCGTAATGCATTATATGACCGCCGTAGCTGAAGGTGTGATATAGTGTTCCATGGAATAAGTGCCGAAAGATATCCTAACAGGAAGTTGCGATCCGAGGTGTCTTGGTGAAATTCAGCAGTTACAAAGTCTTTTGCTGCCAGTTCAGAGCATTGTGTCTGGCAATTGTATCAATATAGATAAAATCTAACTTTTGAATATGAATTTCCTCTGTGAACTTACTATTGTATTTCCTTATTTGCCTTGTCTCTGCAGTATGGCCAATGCTGTTTGATCGACAGATGTAATCGTCAATTCAGACACTTCTGGCTCTGGTAATTCGTTTAACTTTGCAATGTGTGGTTTTGCCAAGAAGTGTTTCCCCATCAAGCTAGTCCCACTTTCTGATGGATGGCGAAGAACTTGATGGCAAACGATGCATATGATGCCAGGGCTGCCAGTCTCCTCAATCCCGCAGTGCAAGTAGAATCACCATCTGGGCGCATGTCCAGAATTATTCCAACCTATAAGACGCTTCGAGCACACATTCACAGAAGCCCACCAAGCATCAAAAATGATTTGTAAAGCAAGGTCACTCAAATCATGAATAAAGCCCAGTTCATTTTTCGAAGATATCAGAACATCTTATAATGATGTATTGAAAGATTGCAAATGCGACATGGTGGCAGGAATTTGAATGCTGTGTTCTTCGAGTTGAGAGACTGTCAAATGTTACGTTATTAATGAGTAGAAAGCCGGTTCTTAAATTTTGACTCTAGAGCTACATGCAAGACAAAAGTAAGACCTGTGAGACATTCCATGCATAGTTGTGAAGTTGAATACAAGGACATAACAAAAAGACTGACGGTTAAAAACTCCAGTTAGGAACGATGCAAGGTATCTCATTGCTGTGAAGCTTACCGAACCCCACAAAAACTGTTGCCGCTCTGCTGATGCTTATGGTATGGAGGTGGTAGCAGTATTGTTCGTACCATGTTTGCCAATAACAGCAGCCAATATGTTGATTTTGGGTTGTTGTCAGTGCACACCCATCGGATAATGCAAGTTGCAAAATCAACTATCACTGACACTCCGTTGACGTTCCATTGACGCTCCATTGACGCTCCATTGACGCTCCATTGACCCTCCATTGACTCTCATTTTCAAGACATAGTAGCCATGTCATTGCAAACATTTTTGCCGAGAAAGGCCGCCAATAGTTCGATTATGGGTCAATGTGGTTGCACAGCCCTTTCATTATACATCATGCAACGCTAAAAATCATTGATGCTCCATTGACGCTCATGGTTATAATGGGGCAACAAGCGTGTGACTTGAATTTTTAGCTACAATGCCGACTGATACATTTACATCGGAAAGATATGACATTGCTGCCCTTCGATGGCCAAATGTGTAAGACTAAAAATCATTGACGCTCCATTGAGGATCACATCAAACATAGTCCAACATTCATCATACTCTCACTAATTGTATGCTACGAATCATATAATCAAAATTCCACCGCCAATATAGTGTTTCTCTGTATTTTCATTTGCATCCAGAAGGTTTGAGGCTTCTCAATTTTGGATCAATCACTATCCCTGTTATCTGAGTGATGGGTGGCGTGGCCTTAACACATTCCCACCCATTCGGCAGGCAATTTATGGGATGTAGATCTTTCCACTCGTTTCTGATTATGATAGCCCGACTTTGTCACCTATTCTTTTTCAGCTCCTTCTCCTCGATTTCCATGACTTACCTTAAACAATTCCCAAAATCTCAACCATGTGCACCAGGTCTGTGCGGAGAGTTATGCAGTTGGATACATGGATTGATGCTGCATGACTGTCCTCATTCAGACAGATTCGTACTGAGCACTGACTGCTCAGTCTGTGACTCGAATGCCATCACTCACCTACATTGTGTTTGTAAATTTGGTCAGTAATTCAGTTTTTCCTGTCTAACTTGACAGTAACAGGCAAAAAGATATCGAGTTTAATTGTCGTCTTATGGCCTGATGTAGATTCTACCACATTCGCATGGTGGGTACGACCCTCCAACATGCACTGACAAAGTAATGTGTCTCACAATTTGGTCATTGAAATCAAGAGAAAGGTGACATGTAGCAAAATTGGTACGCAAATTGCTTTTCAGTGAGATATGACGTCAAATGATGCAATTTGCCTATCTATTCCTCCGGCAAGGCAGGAATCTTTACCATTTCCTCGTCCAAATACAATTTCTATATGGTGATTAGCTGAGGAGGCAATGTGCACAGGAAAAAGCTGACGGTTTCAACAAGCTCCGCTTGCTGAATAGGCGACGAATTGGCCTACACGTAGGGCGGAAGACACAGTATGCCTTTGCTTGACTGTGGCTTCCAGGAATGTAGCCTGATATGACAACTTCCTGGTCGAGATGTCCAGTGCGGTAGTTGCAATATTCCTGGGGCGATACCAAGACACTCCAGAAGCTCTGCAAATGATTTGTGTCGAGGTGCGGTTGCAACATCACTCATTTGGGGTTGAACAACTGCCGGATCCCTCAATTTGATTGTGCTGAACTTCTTAACGCTTTCACGGGAGGACACAGCTGCATCCCCCCGTCCCGGGTGTGTCAATTCATCAAGCTTCACCGACTTCTGCCGAAACCACTACATGTGCCGCTGAACCATTTTGGAGATTGTGCCCATCACTCAGCAGGGTTTGTCATCATTGCTCAGCCTGCCCAGCTCTGTATCATAATCATTCTCATCTTCCGCATCCTCCTCATCCTCAGAACTTGCAGGATCACTGAGACTGTCTCCAATATCAATCAACATCTCCTGAAACATTATTTCAGGCTCTCTGGTTGTCAATCCCCCATTTTCAGCTTTCCTCAGATCTTCCTGCTCCTGCTTAATCACTGTCTCAGTGTCTTCAACTCACTTTCTTGCCACAGCAGTTTCTCTCTCAACATAATCCTTCTTCAATTTGTCTGTTTCTTTATTGCTTCAAAGGTGCGCTTCTCGTTGTTTCTCCACTGCAAGCTTCTTTTTGGATCGCAAGCTGCCCAATGCTCCAAGGGCTCGGACAGTTTCTGCTTGCAATCTGCTCTTGCCTTGATTTGCTTGCTGACGGTATCGTGTGAGACACTTTGTCAATGTACGATATTTGCTCTCCGGATTTGGAGAAGAGTTCATTTTCCAAGCATTGGCAATGTGTGTTTGTGTTGCCTTTGTTGTTGGGCGAGATGTTGGATGTTGCAAGATATGGACGATATGCAGGCAAGCTGCATCTTTCATATCAAGGTTGGTATGTTTGTTCAACTTGAACAATGCAACATCTGCATTTTGATTGTCACTCAAATGAGAATAGTTATGCTTAACGTACAACTTAACTTGATTGTTAGTGTTTGTTTCATGTAATATGCTGGTGATTCTTTGATACAACCATCGCCAGACGTCCTTTCCCTGCAGGAATTTCCTGTCTATATCTGGCAATCATGAGATTTCGTCTGTCGTACACCTCCATTCACCCCCGTAAACAATGACACAACATCGGACTGAGTTACTGCAAATTGAGGAATAGTGGGAAACTCTTGCTACATGCAGCCATAAGCAGCAGGATTCATCTTGAGTAGAATGTGCAAGTTGGCCGTTATTTATTCCATTCTGGCTTGAAGCTAACTATATATTGCTCACGACTTCCCACTTTTTTTCGTTATAATCTCCCTCTCCTATTCCACACCAGCAAAGGATGGGTACACAAACACCTCAGCCAGGTGAGTGTGGATCCGAATCAAGCCGATCGATGGGCGCTTCATCCAATGGGTCACTCGCTGGGACACAGCAAGAATGCAGACAGCTGTTACACCACCGCGACATTGCCAATGCAGCCAAAGAAAATATAACACAGGATGCACAATTAGAAATCGTACCTAACGCTGGAAGCAGGTAGATTACATTGCAACATGCAATTGGATGTCAGTATATTAGTCTCATAGTAAACGGCCATCAACTAACCGTATAAAGAACAGCGGGCATAGGTAGAGAGCTACGTGACCAATGCATCGCTACCGTTATTGGGAAACATCAATGGTCAACCAAGGCATTTGACCGCCCACCACGCGAAGTTGAACATCATGATGTTGACAGCTCGGCAAATTTTCGCGGACGAATTTCCTAATAAGCATCCCCAGGAGTGGAAGACACAGGCTTTAATCACCTTGGTGGAGGCTATGAAAGAGTATATGGTTGAGGTCGTAGCCAAATCTCATTGTTAGACCCAGCAACTAATTTCTTGTAGGTTTTCAACGTGTCTACCACTATGGCAAGGCAAGAAGGTCGGGTACAGCTGGAACAGTCCTACATGCTCCAGGAATTGAGTATGGCCAAAAGGGCCAAAGGAGGGTTTTCGCACACTGCAGAAGAGGAAATGCGATCCCTGACCAGGTCACCTTGTGCTGAAGTCTCAGCAGAGAAGAAGCCGGCAGTTGGGTTTCCTGGGCAAAGAAAGGCAAAGGCTGCGATAGATAGGCACCCCGCTATGCTTCGTCAAAACCACACGGACAGATGGCTTCCTGGCCAACCAGGCACCACGAAGAATTTGCAGACACGCTGGAGGCGGAAAGCAACTGGTGCACCGCCACCTGACCGACACAGACAGCCAATACCAGAACCGACTGAACCACTGCCTGCAATGCCACCTGTGCCTCCCGGGGCTAATGAGTCAGCTCATATTTCCCATAGCCACAATTTGCCCCCTGGATATGTGTATTCACATGCTTCACTTCCCAGTACTCAATTTTCTAATCCTGATGCATATGCCCAGGATAGCCAGCATGATAACGATTATAATCCAGATATGCTGACTGATGATGTACCTTCCACTGGTTACTACACTATCTGCTGTGTGGTAATGCAGCTAACTTTCATTTTGCAGACGAGAGCAGCCTTTTGAGTGAACCTGCAAGTGAGGATGAGCATTGATTGAAAGGAACGGGATATTTGAGTGTATTGTTATCTACAATTAGCCGACACTGTGAAGTGTATTGTAAAGGTTATATTTATATGTATTATTAAAGAACAATGTAGTGATGAAGCAGAAAGTAAATGAAGATGCTAGAAAGGCTGCCAAAACAATGTGAATGATACACTATGCCAAATCAACTGATTGCATATTGCAGATACGCCCATGGCAAAATGAGTGTCAATGGAGTGTCAACAATTTTACGTCTTGTTAGTCAGGTGATTAAAAATTGATATAGTGGTGGTTATACATAATTGAAGTATTGGGCGCCTTTATAGGCAAAAATCATCGCTTCACGCTCCCTACCCCATCCGGAAAATGAGGGTAAACGGAGTGTGAACAATTTTTCATCATGAGTCCTGGGCAATCTGATGGACGATAGGTTGCACAGAGTTATTTAAAACTATTTGTCGCGTTTATAGGCAAAAGAGGTAGCGATGCCCTCCCTGGCCCATCATGGAAATGAGCATTGATGGAGCGTCGATGATTTATGGTTTTGCATCTTCGGTATTATGAGTTATGCTTCATCACAAACATCTATAAACCAGGAGTTGGCAGCCTACTGAGGCAGATAAGCAAAGGATATTCTTGCAACAGCCTCCGGGACAGTAACAACTTATCTAGATTTCAAAGCTAGCACTAAGTATTCATGAGCCTTTTAGTGGACAAAAACAGTCGAAATGATTAATTTGAAGAATAACCGCCACATCGCGCTGTGATTAACCATGATGCAAGGCCAACAATCGCTGATGCTCTGTTCACAAGCAGTTCCAAGATGGTACTGGGAGCGGTTCGCTTGGAGGTTTGACTATACAGGCGGCCGATACTTTGTGTATGGCTGTCTGCAATCTTTCGCTCCTCGTGTTGCCCAGGATACACAACGAACAATCATTGACACTCTGTCAACCCTCATTTTCAGGATGGGGTAGGAAGTGTGTCTCTGTTTATTTTGATCATTAAGGCGGCCAATATGTCAGAAAATGATAGCGATGTACCAAAGTCAATATTTTGCGATGAATAGTATCATATCTGGATGTGACGATACATCGTAAAACTGAAAACGCAGAACCAGAGATTTCAACTGATCGGGCCAGCCACACCCGACACAACCCAGGGGTTGATGAGTAAAGGTCCAGATTTGGCCCACCAAGAAGTAGCGGGTTGGGTTTTTGGTCAGGTCTGGAACCAAAGCAACCTGTTGTTTGGGTGGAAACCTGGATCGCTGGTAGGTTACCTGGACCCATTGTTCACACTACAAGACACAAATGTAGACCCAAAGGAAAACCATAAACCCAAACGAAAACCACAAACCTAAAGGACAACCATAAATTGAAATGGAAACCAGAAACTCAAAGGAATACCATAAACCGAAAGGAAAAATATACAGACTCTGACTTCCTGCATACCCGCCTACTCCTGCCACCCTCTGTGTATGCCTAACTTTCAACTTGACCACATGCGAAATACCAGTTGTTGCCCGGCCGAGTATTGAATCAAACAATTGGCTCACACATCGCATTTTCACCTGCTGTGATGTGTTGCGGGGCCTCTATAAACAACTCGGGGTCTTCATTTACTGCTTATTGGAAGATGGGTATGTCTCTGTTCCCCATTTTTCTCTGGCGGTGTACCAATATCTTCATCTAATCGTCAAACATTCTCTTGCAGTCTAGGTCGTGGCCGAGCCGTTCTACGGAGCAGATCACGTATTCTTCATCCTCTGTGTCCTCATTGTCGAAACTGCTACTTTCGCCGCTAGGCGTGGCAGGCCTGCCGGGCTTGGGGGTACCTTTCTGTGGAGGATCGGTAGGCTTCTCGGTGGTCGTGCCGGCATCTGTCTATGTGGCATGTGGTGTTACGGGGTTGGTATGGCCTAAGTAACTATACCTCAAAAGTATACAATGATACTGAAGTAGGTACTTAGTCACACTCTGCCATAGCCCTTATCGAAAAGTTTTATGTGTAATTCGAAACAAATGATATTTGAAATCTGTACAAGTCGTACACGCAATGAGGACAAATATGTATAGTTGTATCAGAAGGTATCAGATTAATAGCAACTAAATCGTGTCGAGGTGTGATACAATATTGACAATACATATAACCCAAATCATTATTCTTGGTGAGTAATTATTATCGTAGCTTATATCTGTATACCAAATCTCGTAGATTAAGTAATATCGTAATTATGGTTATATAATGAATCTTGGTGATTGATTAATATTTAAAGTATTTCCATATAATTAATCTTGGTGATTAATCCATATCGCGGCGGTAATGTTTTGCCCGCTGACAGGGCGATCTAAATTGACACGTATCTTCACAAAACTCTCTTCACTAAATCCTTGATAAATCTGGCATTCAGATACTATTGGCAATACTACGTCTATGCATAGTCTCCCTCAAATCCTCATCTTTCACAGACTCAATAGTAGATGTCAATTCTACTGGACCTATCCGGCTGGCTTATAGTATCAAGCCATCCGTTCGTAATGAATTACGAATCTCCTGTAATTGCTTTTGGCTCTTCCCTGCATATCTCGCTGCAAGCGCTCACTGCTTAATCTTCTGTGGTTTGAACACTCTCCCACTTTGAGTAGATCCTAATATTCTTTGTGTCGAAGTGACAACTTTTCCTGATGGTCTTCGTAACCTTGAACGTTCCAATTTCTCATTAATATCCTCTGCCAACTCGGACTCGGATATGTCTTGTTCGGGATGAACTTTCTTATTGGTTTCGGGTAACGGAGATACTGTACAATTTTTAACATAATACGATGGGAATATCTTAAATCTTCGATAGAACAGTAAGATGTCCGTATACTGAATCATACTTGCCAACCAGCAAACACACTGTGCGGCAAAGAACTGATCTTTCCTTTCTAACGGATCAAGTATAGTGGATAAGGCAAATATTATCACGTCGTATTCGTTATCGAATTTATGCTCAGGCATGGGGCGGGGGACCCGCATACCATCCAAATAGTTGATACTAATATACTTGACAATAATCATAGTAAAATCAGAACTTGAAACTTATTAATATTTCAGCTGCATCTTTTGCAGGTAGGTATCGTTCGTAATTGTGGGGCTACCCTTCCAAAGCCGAAGCTTCTCTGTTCATTTATAGCATTTCTTGGACTACCGAAGTTTATGTCCGAACCTTACCTCTCATCTCATCTTTCATATCTAACAGTACTCTTTTATTACGAGCCAGGCTCTTGATAGAGGACCACGCACCCCAAAGGTTATTGTGTAATTGCATGAGTTGTTTTGAAGCGTTACGCTCCTGATACAAATCAGGCCATCATCAGCAATAAGATTTAATCAAACAGTAACTTCAACTTGGATATCTTGCAACTCGTTTATTTCTGATAGTCAAAACCTCTTCGTCGCCTGACGTGGTTATTAGGAGGGCTTTAAACAGGTTGCTTAATAAATTAAGACACAACCTGCACCATATAGGCTATTTGATTTATCTGCTTCAGAGACTTACATGGCGACCCACCATTGCTCTGTTGAGATTTGACTTGGCGTATCACAACAGTATTATTGAACTGATAGTAATTAACTCTACTAGTTTGTTCCCTGCCAGGGAGTCGGGAGTTTATCGGGGCTTATTGACTTTGCCCAACGTTGTCATCAATCAGACACACCATTCTTAGGTCGAGACTGTTCTCATTGGCCGGAGATTACCCAAGGTGTTCCGCGCCACAAGGGATTGGCTCGAAGTCCCGCTTGCTTGCATATTGGCTATCGTCTGCCTGACACGTCAGTCAGATTTCTGCAACTGCCCCTCCTGGTCCCCTTAGCATAGATTGAATGAGTGTGGTAGGAAGTAACTGGCATCAGGTATAAGCCCTGAAGGCTAGTCAACTGGCCAAGGTTATTGCATCATCAAATCAGTTCTACCGTAGTGTGTGAACTTTCACTGAATCTGCTAGCAATGAGGCTTGCTATCAAATCGACAAGAGGCATGTAATCTCCTGCTAAGGATTATACATATGGCAGCTTACTACTTCATTTGAGATCAGTGTGATGTACAATACTTTTCTACAAAACGCAATGTAGATCTCGAAGTAGACTAGTACCAATACTTCTGTTAAGGGAGAACCCCTGAATTGTGGTGGGGTTTACTGGCCTCTTTCACAGGGGGAGCTGGCATGATCATACCGGCCTGTTTCTCGCTGGGAGTGCAGGTTCCATCCTCAGATCCATTATTGGCCAGGTCCATCGAAATGAATCCAACATTGACCCCATCCGTTTCCTTTTCCTTTCCCTTCAATGGTGGTGTTGGTGGTGGGAGCATCTTGTGCTTATTGGGGGATGGAGGTGGTATGGGTATCTCATGGTTGGCAAGCAGTACTGAGGGTGAGATGGTACAAAGTCGATTGGTGTGAGCATGGTCATCCACACCAGGGTAATAACCAAGTGACATTACTAACCCCCGGTACCATTTCAAGCTTATAGCTTCGTGGTTGATTCCTTTTTCTAGCAGTGTGCAGCTATTATCTAACAACTTCTTAGCGAGCTGGAAGTCTCTGGAGGTATACCACATGTTCACTTCCAACTTCCGGTTTAGCTTGGTGAGAATGTTCATGTATGCACGCTTGAGGCACCTCTTTGCTAGCCCTGGATCCCTGGATGTTTGGTTAGCAATCACAGATAATCACATCCACTTCTCACTTCCGCTGTAATTGCTGAGGATTTCCGGCCGTTTGGGATAGTGCTGCCAGAGGTCTCCCAGCATCTTCATTGCTCGTGTCTTCCTCTGTTGGGCAGAGTGATGTTGGTTGACTATGTCCCTTATGCTGCCGGAGCTGCCGAGAGCCCCAGGGGAGTGGTGTTATCACATGTATTTCAACATTTTCGAGTCAAGATTCCTCTCCGCAAAATTTGCTAGCCATGCGACACGTGTGTCAGCAGCATCTGTAATGTCGCCAAAGAGATCATAAATTTCAAGCATTATATTCGCTTGGCTTTAGGGCGGCAGGTCCCCAGCGGCAATTCCCCTGGCTTCTTGTAGTGAGTCGGCAGGCATGTTGGAGAAGAAGTCCCTGCTGAGTTAAGATAGTCTCGCTGATGAGAGGGATACTGGAGAGGGATCAGTAACGATGCACCAGATATCGAAGGACAAGGCATACCTAGTCACGGCGGTGGTGTTCATTGCCGTGGTTGTGGCCGTGGATGTGGTGGCTGTGGTGGTGGTGGCCGCTGTAGTGCAATCGAGGCTCGGAGTGGCGGTGATAGAGATTCAGGACACTTGGAAATCCGTGGAGTTGCTGAGTGCTGCTGGGATGTCATTATTTAATTGAAACTTCCTGTCAGTCATCAGTCGTCGGTTATGGTCGAGTTGGTGACATTGGTTGAGATGGCGATATTGGTTGAGATGGTGACATTGGTTGAGATGGTGATATTGGTTGAGATGGTGATATTGAGTGCAGTTGTCAGTGTGCAGAGGGAGATGAACAGTACAGTACAGTGTTTTTAGTTCCTTATGAACATAGGAGGGGGAAACGCTGCATATACCGGAAGGGGTACTTCGAACCAAATTCTGCGTTTTCCGGACTACATATGGTTTCAACTTTCCCGACTATACTCTTCCCATATCTCCTCACAACTTCTTTGATTCTTCCCCTCCTCTTTCCCTGCATGAACTAAGTGGTTAGGCATATCTCGCTCGCCGTTCTTGTTCTCAGTAGTCGATTCTCTACCCATCCCTTCTATTGTCATCGACTCTGTTGTTTAGCCAATAGGAATATTTCTTCTTCCTCCATCTCGCTAGTCGACGCAATTGTTTCATTTTGATATTTGTCCTCCTTCTTGCCAATCTACCCAATTGTGTGGTTTTTGGTATCTTCACATCTTTTGGTTGCAGTCGACGCAATGGATCGCCTCCCTTCCCCTGTCACTTACCCCTCAGTCTTTCTCATCATTGTATGGACAGGTGGTCTGCCGGCACCCAATGTGTGGCATTCCACCTATCCACTAGCCCCTTACACCTTGCCATATCCTCTGCCTGTACCCACGATCATTTCTCCCAGTCTTTTCACTGATCCAGATACATCCATTGTCCTGATATATATTTCTGGCCTGCTACTGACTCCACCTCGATTTCCTCCTCTTGTGCATTGTTAGGCATATTAGTTTTTCGAGCGCCGTGTACACCTTGATTGTGAGTGAAGTACTTCTTCAGTCAACTTCCATCGATCCAACCCACAAGCTGTGCTCCCTCTAGTTCTGCCAGTCGATAATTCCCCAAGCTCTGGGCAACGCATTTGTGGCTGCCATGCACCCAGGCTACTTTGATGCTTTCATCTAAGTTGCACTTTGTCAAATCAAAGTACCAGGAAAAGGGTTGTATTTGACTCAGTTCCAGAGCAATGCAATGTTTAGAAGTCCACGCACAAGTCATGGATTCTCGCTGCGTTGCCCTCCTTTCCTTTGCCAGAGCCTAGTCTCGAATCAACCACTACTCTGCTGCCATCCTCCCACCCAACTCTCCGACTGCCAGTCCTTGCACCTCTTCCCGCCCATCCTCCCAATTCTCTCCTCTTCCCATTGGCTTCCTCCCTGCCTTTGCTGGTTCCCCTTTTTCAACTGACTGTTTCCCTTGTTCCTGAAACAATCCCTCCTCTTTCCCATTGTATGTGTCTTCCACTATCCCTGCAAATGCTCTCTCCTATCGATTGGCTTCTTCTCTTTTCCTTGTTTCCAATTGGGTCCATTCTCATGCCTACTGATAGCAACAGATCCGGCCAGTCACTCTAGGTCCAGGTCCGGGTCGGAACCGAACCATTCACAACTTGGAGGTCCGGGTAGTCAATCAACCCGAAACATCAATTTGGGCACAGTATGATGGACATCTCCCAACCTGGCAGAATCGGGCCGGTTGGCAGCGGATCGTGCAGCAGGTCCATTTGTAGATTTATATAATGTTCTTGTTTTTGCCGTTGGATAGTAGCATATTATTGAATTTAGGTATTCAACAGCCAATAATCACTTTTTGCGTGTTTTACAGTCTGCGATATTCATCACATTGGAATCCGAGTTTTTCCTGTTATACGTTGTATTTTTGGCTATAAAGGCTGTCAATAGTTCTGTTATGAGCTCATTTATCCGCGCCAAGCCTTGATTACCCAATAGGCAAGACCAAACATTGTTGATGCTCCGTTGACGCTCACTTTTGTGATGGGGTAATGGATCTGTCATGCACAGTTTCAAACGAAAAGGCTGCCATGACATCGTATATGAATTGTTGCCACATTGCGACACTTAGATTAGACAAGATGCAAGACCAAAAATCATTGCCACTCCATAGATGCTTATTCTCAGAATGGGGCAGGAAGCATGCCACCATTGTTTTTGCCCATAAAGGAGGTGAATATCTCATTTACGCATGTTTGCAACCAATCGCCAGTTAGATTACCCAAGATGCAAGACCAAATATCATTGATGCTCTGTTGACGCTCATTTTCAGGATGGGGCAGGAAGCGTGTAGCTTTTGATTTTGGCTTTAAAGGAGGCCTCTACCTGATTTGTGGATGTTTGCAAGCAATCGCCTGTAAGATTACCAAAATTCAACACCAAAAATCATTGACACTCCATTGATGATGATTTTCAGGATGGGGCAGTGAGCGTGACGCTATTATGTGTGACTCGGATTGCAGCCAATACATCGTTTATGAATGGCTGCAACCAATCGCCTCTTAGATTACAAAAGATGCACTGTGAACAATCATTGACGCTCTGTTGACATCCGTATTCAGAATGGGGCAGTGACTGTCGTTTATTCTTTGGTCAAGAAAGGTTGCCAGTACGTTGGTTATGGATAGCATCGACCAGGTCACTTTCAATTACCGTACTTCTAAGACCAAAAATCGTCGACACTAATTTTCAGGATTGGGCAGGCAGCGAGTTGCTAATATTATTGACTCGGAAGGCTGCCAATACCTCGTTTATGAATGGCTGCAACCAATCGCCACTTAGGTTACTCAAGATGCACAGCCAAAAATCGTTGACGTTCCATTACCACCCATTATCAGAATGGGGCAGTGACTGTGTTGTTTACTCCTTTGCCAAGAAAGGCTGGCAGTATGTTGGTTATAAATAGCAGCGACCAAGTCACTTTTCAATAACCCTACTTACAAGACCAAACATTGTTGATGCTCCATTGATGCTTATTTTAATGTACTGGCTAGTCATGATCTGCAGCCATTGATAATTGCATTCATGATTGTTTGAACTTAGTGGTTACCTTTCAGCCTGGTCGGGACATGGCTCTATGGCAAAGCCGAGCCCAGTAATAATCCAGCACTGATCGCTCTCATCCTGTTAAAATTTATATAGCTTGCCAAATAATTCATATTGCCTGCTATACCTTTGTTTATTAACCAATATTCTGATGTGACTCCTCATTATTCTCCCATAATGTGTCTCTAAAAGAAATTCTCGGTCAATCTACGTACTGAACTTGGTGATAATACATTGACACATTCTTTCCTACCTTGTCTTGATCCCCGTACTCCTCTTTGTTTCCATTGTATTTACCATCATCAATGCCTCTTCAGCCATCATTTTTGACCGTCGTATAGGCCGAATCAATCTGGGAACATTCGGTGCAGCACTCACATTCCGCTCCTCCGGGGTATCTGAGTCCTCACCACCGTTGTCAAGCTCAATATCTGATTCGTTGTCTGCCTCGCAGTCGTCCTCGCTGTAGTTTGGATCATCCAAGTCCCCATTCCAGTTGAGCCAATATTTAGTGTCTGAAATGCTTTGAGGTGAACTATGCGCATCACTTTCAGCAGGATGGTGGTCTATGCGATTAATTCAGCGGAAATTTAATACGTGAGTTCGTCCTCCAGGGAGGTGTTTTGTTGACAAAGCTGGTGGCACAGGTGGTCTTTCCGACAATTTAAATGCAGCTGCACCATCATGTTGAAAGTTTGACCAGAATGCGTTGATGAGCTCTTCAGTATCTGAAATGTATCCTAGGGCAGTCATTTGTGTATTTTGAGGGTGAGATTCCTTCTGTGTAGCTTGGAGGTTTTGGCTACCCTGCCACATCTCCAAAATGTCATGGACCTTAGCCATTTGGTGCAACTTCCTTTGCTCCGCCTCTCACTTCATCTCTGTTTCACTTTCAGTACTGGTTGTATCCAATGCTGGATCGTCGCCAGCCAGTGATCCATTGTTGGCTGGAGCGATCAGCGTTACTACGACCGTTTTGCCAAAGGTCTCGCATGTGGTCTTTGACTGCCTCCACTGCATCACATCTCGCCTGAGGGAAAAACTGGCCTCCACCCATACACTATGAGGTAAGATAGAGAATATGTCACATGCCACAATTGAGAGATTGGCGTACTCTGAGTGCATTTCTTTGTGCTGGCACCACCAGTGGGCGATATCCTCTATCCAAAATGTACAAATGATCTCCGTTGGGTCGGAGTGGTAATCTTTGAGATTCGGATCGATTTGCCCCCAGTTCTGTGGTAATTCAGGAGGTGAATTCAGATACAGCCTTGTGGCTGTCTATCAGTGTGCTGCACGATAACTTTGTCTGGGTGTCGTTTCGGCCACATTGTTAGGCGTTTAGTATCCTTCATCTATGCTGGACAAATCATTTCGATCATATAAAGATTGACCAGATCTACAAGCCATTGAGGAGGAGACAGGATGGTTGTTCAGGACGCGTTTGGGTTTAGTGACCGGCGATGATCTATGTTCAGCACAGTGTGCATTCTCCACATACTTCAGAAAGGCCTCCTGGTATTGGGTGATATAAGATGTCACGCCTTCAGGATTAATATCCATTACCTTGTCCCACTTCCTAAATGATCGCAACTTCCTGAAAAGATCAATGATATGTGCTGAAAGGAGCAGCATCCCAGTTGTAGGAGTAACTTCAGTATAATAGTTGGACAGCTTCTGTTGCACAAACTTCACGGCATAGTATAAGTCTTCCTTCCATTGTGTCTTCTTCTTGGCCAAAGCTCGCATCACACCATTCATATGATTGAACATAGCATTGTAGACAGTGATGACGTGATGCAGAGTAACAGTGAGCCTTTTCGACATCCGCAGTTTCCAGTACCGGAATGGCCGTAAAACTTCCATGACTTATTTGACCATGGTCCATTCATCCTTTGTTGTGAACAGTGGCCAGTATGCACTGTATTTTGAATTTTTAAGCTTCTAGCGGCTGAATTCTCGTATTCAGTAGACATGCTCAAGCAACTCCAGTGTCGAATTCCACCGTGTTTTCACATCCATAATTGAAAGGACTGCAATTCGTAGTTGTGCTATTTGACAGGGAATGAACTCGTTTGGACGCCCAGGTGTCAGCGTAATCAATACAGCAAGCATTCTCTGCTATATGAAGCTCAGTTTCAGCACTTTCAAAATATGTTGAAATACATACTTTCTCAATTATCTTTGCTAAACCTGGTCTCATGGTAGACACTTTGTTGATTCTAGCATTGCCCTCTTTTCGAAGTCTTTGACTCTTCCCAATGTCTGTGCTTTCATCCTGTCCAAATTGCTGATCATGCTCATGGGATTCCCAAGACTTGGTGTGGCCTCTTATACCCAGACGGCTCATGAGTGCACCCAAAGCAAGCTGAATGATGTGCGCCATGCATAGTATGTGGTTTCTCAATGCGGGCCACTCGATTCCGTAGGCCTCAAGGGTAGATTGTAATTTGTGCGTCATCTAGTAATTTGAGGAAGTGTTATCTGTTGTAATTCCCAGTAAATGGCTGCCAGTCAGCTCAAAATGATCAAGATCTTCCTTCAAACGTCTGGCTAGCCGTGCTCCTGTATGTTGACCCGTGACCTGTAGTCCTTCATGAGCTCTCGAAATAGGAAACGAATGGGGTATCAACGTCCTCGAATGCGAGTTGTACTTCTCCCAAAGCCCAATATCGATCCATATACATGTTAATGACCGATGTTATTGCCTATTTGTTTGTCGATGTTCATCTCTCTCAAGCAAAACTAACTTTGTTCCTTGATCGCAATTGCTTCTCAATTGCATCCAATGTCAGTTTGTATTCCCTCCAGGAAATGTTGCTCAACGTGGTGGCTGACGGGAACACTAATTCACTTTATAATGCATTGTATGAATACCATAGATCATGGTTTGATATTGCATTCCGTGGAATATGAGCTTATACAAATCCTAACATGACGTAGCAATTCCAGGTGTCTTGGTGACATTACGCAGTTTGAAAGTCCTTTGCTGCCAGTTTAGAGCATTTTGTCTGTCAATTCAGTAACTATACTTAAAAGCTAAATGTTAAATATGAATTGCCTTTGTGAACTTACAATCGGAATACATCGACTTCGTTGCCTCCTGAGTATGGCCAAAGAGGTTTCATCGACTGTTGAACGAGTCAATTTGTTTATTTCTGACTCTGTGAATTCGCTCAAATTTGCGATGTGCGCTGTTGCCAGCAAGTGTTTTCCCATTGAGCTGGTCCCATGGTCTGATGGATGGCGAAGAACTTGATGACAAATGATACATATTATATCAGGGCTGCCAGTCTCCTCAATTCCGCCGTTTAAATAGAATCGCCAGGAATGGGCATGTCAAGAATTATTCCAAGCAATAGGCCGCTTCGAGTCAACATGCATTGAATCCCACTAATCATCGAATATGAATTGCAATGTAAGGTCCCTTACATCACGAATACAGTCAGCTTCATTTTTTGATGATATCATAACCTCCAGCAACGAGGTATTTAGAGATATTGAATCTGATATCGAGGTAGGAAATGGGAATCTGGGCAATTCGACCTGAGTAACTGTCAAATGATACGTTATAGTCCGGTAGAACGCTGGTTCTTAAATATCAACGTCAGAGGTACAAGGAAGCACAATGTCAGACCTGTGAGACTTTGCATGCATAATTGTGAAGTTGAATACAAGGACATCCAAAGACGAGGAGGTTGCGATGCCACCACTGGCATTTTTGCCCATATAGGCAGCCGGTAGTATGATTATGGGTTATCACCATTGCATTACCGTCTTATTATCCAAGATGCAGGCCCAAAATGTGTTGACACTCCATTGACGCTCATTCGTAGGTGGTAGTCGCGATGTTCCCACTAGCATTTTCCCTATATAGGCGGCCAATATTGTGTTTATGGGTGTATGCCGTTGCACCGCCCTTGAATTATCCAAGATGCAAGACCAAAGATTGTTGAGGCTCTGTTAGTATTAGCAACTGTTCCGGACCGTCACTTCGGGTCTGGGTCCGGGTCCAAACCGAACAGTTGCCAAATTGGTGGTCCGGGTCGTCAATGAACCCAAACTGCCCACTTGGGTACGGTTCCATGGCAAACTCCTGACCCGTCTGAATCAGACGGGTAGTAAGCAGGTCGCGCAGCGGGTCCATCGATAGATTCATATAAGGCTCTTGTATTTGCAATGTGTTAATAGTATCTTATCAGAATCGCATTTTCAGCAACCAACAATGTGCTTTTGCTTGGTGAGCAGTTTGCAATATCGATGAATTTGGTATCTGTGTTTCACCTTCGATAAATAGTAGTTTTGCCTGGCAAGGCGGTCAACAATACAGTTATGCACACGAAGATCCGCGCAATGCCTCAATTACGAAATATGCAAGTCCTAAAACTGTTGACGCTCCGGTGACGCTCATTTTCAGGATGCTGCAGGCAGCATGTCGCTGTTGTTTTTGCCTGTAAAGGCTGCCAATATCTCATAAATGGTGGTCTGCAACCAATCGGAACATAACTTACGCAAGATGCAACGCCAAAAATTGTGGATGCTCCATTGACGCTCATTTTCAGGATGCTGCAGGGAGCGTGTCGCTGTTGTTTTTGCCAGTAAAGGCTGCCAATATCCCATAAATGGATCTCTGCAACCAATCGGAACATAACTTACTCAAGATGCAAAGCTAAAAATCGTTCACGCTCCGTTGACGCTGATGCTAAGAATGGGGCGGTGACCGTGTTGCTATCTCTTTTGCCAATAAAAGCTGCCAATACGTCCGTTATGCATAACAACGACCAAGTCACTGGTGAATTACGGTACTTACAAGACCACAAATCGTTGACCCTCCATTGACACTCATTTTACTGTATTGTCCATTCATCATCTGCTGCCGTCAATAATTGTTTTCATCCTACTTTGACTGTATCGGTTGTCTTTCTGCATGATTAAGACTCGGCCCTGTGGCAAAGCCGAGCGGCATAATAATCTTGCACTGTTCACTCTCACACGACTAAAAATGATGCATCATGCCAAAAGATTCATTGCGCCTGCTATATATCTATTTGTGAACCGATATTCACATGCTACTTCTTACCATTCGCCCATAATATATCTGTAACTGAAACTGTCGGTCATGCTACATAAAGCTGGTGAACCATTGATGCATTCCGTCCTACTTTTTCTTCCGTCCTTTATTTCTCCGCGTTTCTGCTGCAGTGACCGTCACCATTAACTTTTCAGCCTGTCTCTTTGACTTCCGTGTTGGCTGAACCAATCCGGGCACATTTGGCGCGGAGCTCACATCCTGCTGCTCTGGGCATTCCAGATCCTCGATGCCATTGTTCTGCCCTATATCGGATTCATTGTCCGCTGTGCAATCCTCTTCGCTGTCAATTTGATTATCGAAGTCGCCATTCCAGTTTAGCCAATCATCGGTGTCCGAAATGCTTTCAGATGCGCTATCCTCGTCCCTTTCGACTGGATGACGGTTGATTCTTCGGATTCGGCGGACATGTAAGATTTGAATTCGTCCTCCAGGAAGGTCCTTTGCAGACAAAGGTAGGGGCAAAGGTGATCTTTCTGACAATTTAAATGCAACCGCACCATCATGTTAAGGGAGTGACCAGGATGCTTTGATGCTCTCTTCCGTGTCCGAAATGTATCCCACGGCGGTCATCTGCTTGTTTTGAGCACGAGATTCTTTCTGGGTAGCACGTAGATTTTGGCAGCGCTGCCACATCTCCAAAAAGTCGTGAACCTTGGCCATTCTGTGCAATGTCCTTTCCTCTGCCTCTTTCTTCATTTCCGAGTCAGTTTCTGTGTTCATGGTATCCAATTCTGGGTCACTGTCTGCCAAAATCCTGTTATTGGCTCGAGCAACCTGCCTTACAAGGACTATTTTGCAAAGGGTCTCGCATGTGGTTTTTCACTGCGTCCATCCAATAACATCGCGGCCAAGGGACAAGCTGGCCTACACTCCGACACCATGTGGTATGATAGAGAATATGTCACGCGCCACATTGGAGAGATCGGCGTACTTTGAGAGCGTGTCTTGCTGTTGGCGCCACCAATTGGTTATGTCCGGAATCCAAAATGTACTACTAATCTCCATTGGGTCGGAGTGGTAATCATCGAGATTTGGATTAATTTGTCCCCAGTTCTTTGGTGCTTCAGGCAGCGAATTGAAATAGAGCCTGGCGGTGGTCAATGAGCGGGCTGCGCGATCGCTTCGTCCGGGTGTCGTCTCAGCCACATTGTTGGGCGTCAAGTATTCCGCATCATCGCTGGACATATCACATGGATCAAAGGATGATTGATAGGACCGTGTTGCGGTTGCAGGGAGGAGGAGATTGTTGCTCGGTACGGTTTCAAGTTTATTGACTGGCACACGTTGATGTTTGGCACAGTATTCATTCTCCACATACTTCAGAAAGGCCTCTTGGTATTGTGTATTGTAGGATGTCTCGTCCTCAGGATCAATATCCATTCCCTTGTCCCACTTTCTAAACGGTCGCAACTTCCAGTAAGGATCGAGGATGTGTGCGGAAATAAGATGCATGCCCGTCGTTGGAGTCACTTCAGTGTAGTATTTGGAAAGCTTCTGTCGAGCTAACATCACAGCCAAGAGCAAGTCTTCTTTCCACTGTGTCTTCTTCTTAGCCAAAGCTCGCATTACACCATCCATGTGATCGAACATGTCATTGTACACTGTGATGACGTGATGCAATGTGACTGTATGCCTCTTTGACATCCAAAGGGTCCAATATCGAAATGGCCTCAATACTTCCATGCCATACTTGACAATCGTCCATTCATACTGAGTTGTGAACAGTGGCCGGTATTCACTGTATTTTGGATTTTGAAGCCACTCGCGTGTGAATTCCCGTAATCAGTAGGCGTGCTTGAGCAACTCCAGTGTAGAGTTCCAATGTGTCTTCACATCCATAATCGGAAGTACTGCAATGCGGACTTTAGCTTTTTGACAGTCAATGAACTTGTTTCGGCGACCAGGTGTTAGCGTAATTAATACAGCAAGCATTCTCTGCTAGATGAAGGTCAGCTTCAGGACATTCAAAATATCATGAAATACGTACTGTCTCAATTATCATCACTAAACCTGGTTTCATGGCCGACACCTTGTTGATTCTGGCATTGCCCTCTTTTCGAAGTCTCTGTCTCTTCCCAGTGTCCGTGCTTTCATTCTCTCCAAATTGCTGATCGCGCTCATGAGCTTCCCAAGACTTGGTGCGGCCTTTCACACCGAGACTGCCCAGGAATGCACTTAAAGCCAGCTGTATGATGTGTGCCATGCAAGGTATGTGGTTCCTGTTGGACCAATCCTGGCGCAGAGGGAAGCGTACGTCGACTTATGGTGCAGCTGCCAAATTGGTGATGCGTATATTGACTTGCCTATTGATCTATTTGACACGTACACATATAAAGTGAATGTGGCTCCGCCGCTCAACTCTAAACTAATGCCACGTGATGACCGCACTCAAAGTCTGCCCAACACTCCTCCAGGGCGGTATCACGACCGTAAGTCTAAACCATGAAGAAATCAAAGATAAACAGTGCCGAGCTCCTCCCAAGCAATCAGCCAAGCCCAGAGCTCCTCCGAAGCGATTATCCTCCCAAGAAACGAAAAAAACTCAGATCCTACTCACTATCAAGGGCTTCGGCCTGGACTGGTCAGTCGGCTTCTGCACTCTCGATCTCCAGTTGACTCCTCCGACGGCGATGATCAGTCCGGCTCCTCCTCCGATGAGAGCCCGGAGGTGCTTCCCATGCACTCCCGAGATTCCCGTCGAGGCCTGCCAATTCCCGTGTGAAAGATGATTTCTTGGATTTGTCGATCACTACCGGTGGATCGTCCTCATCATCATCCTCAGTTTCATCCTCATCCCCAGAACCCGCGCGATCCATCAATTGACCTGCAGCACCACCTCTGGAACTTCCACCTTTGGAATTACCATGGGCTGTTGGTCGGTTGATCGCGGGTGTCGATGCAATTGGTACTAATATATCCTTTTTGTTTGGTGGCTCCTCCGGCTCCAAGATGTCCGTATAGGTATGCTCATTCGGAATCGTATTCGGTGATGTGTGTCGCTTCCTCCCTATAGATACATCTCTTGACCGACGACCCTTTCCTCCAGCATCCATATCAAACTGGAATAAACCTCCAACCTGGGGTGCAACGGCAACAAGACTTCCTTGACCTCCGCGACCTGTCCCAATTGCTGGCGCTTTGTCGTATATCTTGATACCGAAGCCATTGACAGGGACAATCTGTAATCCCCGATCCATAAGCCTTGATTGGGAGAGCGAGTTGTGTGCTCCTGCCACATGCAAGACATCCCTCACGACAACCACATGCTCACGATTTCCAGGTAGGCGAAACTTCAGTGGAACATCTCCCTGTCCTACAGCCTTGCTCGCTACCCTCCCAGCGAAATCGTGAATCTCCCGCTCGTCCTGCTTGGTGAATCCCATATACCGAGCGAACTTCCTTCGGTCTCCACAAACGTGAGAAGTGGAGGCACAATCCAAGTACCAACTCTCCTTCGAAGGGGCTGTTTTTCCGCCGGTATCTGTCACCCAGTAGTTTTTGATTGCAGTCGTCATCTCCACCAAATCCCTGGCGGCGATGGTATCATCCTTGGCCTTGGCTGCGGTCTCGGTGCTTTCCTTCGTGATGGGAGGATCACCGCGATTCATGCTCGGGCAGTTCCAAACCTTATGCCCTTCCTTATGGCAATAAAAACATGTCGGTTTGCCCTTGCGATCCTGATCCTCGTCACTCTCGTCACCTTTCCAGCTCTTCCTGCCTTTGCCTTTTCCTTTGCCTTTTCCATTTTCTTTCGCGAACAGTAGGGCTTCCTGCCCAAGGCCTTTCTCACGCTTGATCGTGGCCTCCTTCTCGACCAACTTGATCACAATCTCATCGGGAGTGAGTGTTGCCGTCGCGTTTTTGTCCATCATCAACTCAAGAAAGAACTGGCAATCGTCATTCCTCGGTATACCGCGCAGGAGGTAAAACACGTGCTCCTCGTCGGTCATCTTCGCCAAAGTCTTTGTCGCATTCGACGACGATGGCTCGGAACAGAGATTGAAGTCCTTCACCTTCTGGTCGATCCGTAGGGCATAAGTGTCAACATCGTCACAATCCTCAAGCCTTATCCCTAAAAGCTCCTCCCGGATCTGAAAGACATTGAACTTCAACTTCGCCTTGTACGCCGTCGCCAGTTTCTCCCAAAGTGTCCGCGCATCTGTGATCTCCATGTACGATGCCTGCAGCCGCGGCTCCATGCCGAGCAGAATCGTCGATCGCGCAGTACCATGCTGTATTACCCAGTCTTTGCCTGCAGCCCGATGTGCCAATTTCTCCGCTGCGGTAGCATCCTCCGCCGGATCCTTGGGCCGCTCATCCTCCCCCATGACTATACCGTAGACCTGCTTCTGCTCCAAGAGAAGCGCCATCTCCCCTGACCATTGCTTGTTGTTCGACCCATTGAACTTCGCAATCGATATGGCGGTAGGAGTCATCGTGAGGATATCGTGTCAAAGTCGTCAATTATACTCCGCTGCTCATCAAGACGCGTCTCCTCCGTAAGTCGCGATTCGTAATTACCAAAAATACGATGCGACCGGGCTCATAACCTGTTGGACCAATCCTGGCGCAGAGGGAAGCGTACGTCGACTTATGGTGCAGCTGCCAAATAGGTGATGCGTATATTGACTTGTCTATTCATCTATTTGACACGTACACATATAAAGTGAATGTGGCTCCGCCGCTCAACTCTAAACTAATGCCACGTGATGACCGCACTCAAAGTCTGCCCTACAGTTCCTCAATGCCGGCTACTCGATTCCAGAGGCCTCAAGTGTTGATTGCAGCTTGCGTGTCATCCAGTAGTTTGAGGAAGCATTATCCATTGTAATACCGAGTAAACATCCGTCGGTAAGCTCAAAACAATCCAGCACGTCATTCAAATGTACAGCTAGCATTGCTCCAGTATGGTGGCCCTTGACCTATCGTCCTTGATTAGCTTTCGAAACGGGAACAGAACAGGCGATAAACCTCATCGAATGCAAGTTGAACTTCACGCAATGCCCATTTTTAATTGACATAGTAAGCAATGACCGAGGTTATGGCTAGTTTGTTTGTTGAAGTCCATCCGTCCAAAGCTAAACAAACTTTATTTCGTAACGGCAATTACTTCTTAATTGCATCCACAGTCAGTGCATATTCCCTCCGCCAAATGTTAATATGGGTCGTAGCCGACGGTAGGACTAGGTCGGCTTGTAATGCCTTATATGACAGTCGTAACTCAGGTTTTGACGTAGCGTTCCAAGGAATGGGTGCCGAAACAAATCCTAACATGAGGTAGCGATTCCACGTGTCTTGGTGAAATTCGGAATTTTCAAAGTCCTTATCTGCCAGTGTGGATCGGTTTGTCTGTCATTTCGATTAATATGGATTTAACTGAATATCAAATCTGATTGTCCTCTGCAAACGTACTATTGTGAATCCTCGACATCCTTGCCTCTTCAGGATGGCCAAAACTGTTTCATCCACCGTCCAACTAGTCAATTCAGTAAGCTCTGACTCTGTTAATTCGTTTAACTTTGCGATGTGAGCTTTTGCCCGCAAGTGGTTCCCCATTGAGCTGGTCCCATGTTCTGATGGATGGCGAAGAACTTGATGACAAACAATTCAAATGATGCCAGGGCTGCTGGTCTCTGCAATTCTGCAGTGAACATTGAATCGCCACAACGGCACATGTCTAGAATCATTCCAAGCAATAGGCCACTTTGAGACTTCATTCATTGAAGCCCTCCAAGCATCGAAGATGATTTGCAATCTAAGGTCGCTCAAATCGCGAATAAAGACACGTTCATTTTTGGAAGAGATCATAACCTTCAGCAACGAGGTGTTCAAAGATTTTGTATCGGACAGGGCGGTAGAAATTAGGATGCTGGGTATTCCGACTGGAGAGACTGCCGAAAATAATGATACAGTAAAGCCGGCAGCAGGTTCTTCAATATTGACTCTACAGCTACAAGGAAAATAATCAGATCAGTAAGACATTGCATGCATAGTTCTGAAGTTGAATACAACAACAGATTGCAATGACTGACCAGGTAAAACTCCATTTGGGAACGGCATAATGCTGTTTGTTGCTGTGTAGCATTTGGAGCCTTGACGCACCGTGGGCGCTGAATTGTAGAAGGCGGACGCGATATCGTCACCTGCATTTTTGCCACTGAAGACCGTCGATAGAATCATTGTGGTTTATCTGCGTTCCATTCCGGTTAGAATGTCTGAGATGCCAGCGCACAAATCGTTGACGCTCCATTGACGCTCATTTTGGGAAATGGTTACGATCTTGTTGTAACCATATTTGCCTACAAAGGCGGCTAATTGTACGATCGTAGATCATTGTGGTCGCATAGCCCCTTGATTTTCCAAGATGGAAGGCCTGAAATCGTTGACACTCCGTTGACGCTCATTATTAGGGCATAGTGAAGATGACGTCGAAAGCATTTTTGCCTAGATAGACGGCCGATGGTTTGATTATGTGTTAATGTCGCCGCACTGCCCTCGGATTTGCCAAGATGCATCGCCAAAAGTCGTTGAAGCTCCGTTGATGCTCATTTCTAGGGCAGAGTGAGGAAGTCGTCGAAAGCATTTTTGCATAGAAAGACGGCCGATAGTTTGCTTATGTGTTAATGTCGCCGCACTGCCCTTGGATTTTCCAAGATGCATGGCCAAAAGTCGTTGATGCTCTGTTGACGCTCATTTCTAGACCATAGCGACGATGTCATCGAAAGCATTTTTGCCTACAAAGACGGCCGATAACTCGATTATGTGTTAATGTCGCCGCACTGCCCTTGGATGTTCCCAGATGCATGGCCAAAAGCCGTTGACGCTACATTGACGCTCATTTTTAGGACATAGTTGCGATGTCTTAGTAACCGTTTTTGCTAAGAAAGGCAGCCGATAATCTGACTATGGCTCAGTGTAGCCGCACACCCCTAGGATATTACATGATACAAGGCCAAAAGTCGTTGACGCTCCATTGACGCCCATTTTCAAGACATAGTAGTGATGTTGTCGCAACAGGTTTTACCTAGAAAGGCGGCCGATAGCACAATTATGGGGCAACGTTGCCGCACAGCTCATGCATTTTCCAAGATGCAAGGCCAAAAGTCGTTGACGCTCTGTTGACGCTCAGTTGTAATACATAATAGACATGCTGCCACCACCATTGTTCCATAGAAAGGCGGCCGATATTTCGAGTATGATGTACTTTAACCGCGCAGCCGACTGGATGTTTCATGACGCAATGCCAAAAATCGTTGACACTCCGTTGACGATCATTTTTAGGATGTGGCAACGAGCGAGTCATTTACCTTTTTCGCAATAACGCCAACCTCTACATCCGGTTTGGAAAGATTTGACAATTCAGCCCATTGATTGCTGAATGTGTAAGACTCAAAATCGTTGAGACTCTGTTGACGCTCACATTAATCACATCGAAACAGCCTTTGTACACTCAATAATTGTATGCAACCAATCATATATTCATTATTGACCTCCAGTATTGCGTTTGTACATATTATCGTTTGCATCCAGGAGTTTTGTTAGCTCTCAATTTCTGATCAACTGCTATCTACGCTATCTGAGTGAGAAATGACGTGGCCCCATCACATTCCCGCGCTTTAGGCTGGCAATTGACGGCATGTTGTTCATTTCACTAGTTTTTAGTAAATATACCTCGACTTCCTCACCATTCCTTATCCAGCTCCATCTCCTCAATTTCCATGACGTACCACAAGCAATTTCAAATATCTCAACCTTGTGCACCAGGTCTTTGCGGAGAGTTATGCAGTTGGATGGATGGATGAATTTAGCATGACGGTTGTCATTCAGATCGATTCGACATGCGCACTGACCGCTCTTTCAATGACACGTATGACATCACTCCCTTAAATTTTGTTAGCACATTTCGTCACTAATATTGCTTTTGCATTGTCACTTAACAGTCACTTGCAGAAAGAAACTGCACGTTTTGGCTGTCTTACAGTGCAATTTGGATTCTAGAAATTTCACATGGTGCGTTCGACCCTTGCACATGCACAGATGAATTATCATGTCTCACAATTTTGTCACTGAAATCAAGGAAAAGCTGACACGTAGCAAAATTGGTAAACAACTTGCCTTTCACCGCGATGGGACGTCAAAAATTACAGTTTGCATATCTATTCTTCTGTGGACGCAGGAGACCTCACCATCTCTTGGTCGGAATCCTATATCTATATGGTAATTAGCTGGAGGCTATTTGCAGGGGTAAAAGCTTAATGTTTCAACAGAGCTTACAGGTTCAACTGGCTTCACTTTCAGCAACGTTGACGAATCGGGCTCCGCAGCTGGTTCACTGCTCGGAATGCTCGATTTTGACTGCAGCTTCACTGAACCTAGCCTGATATGACTACTTCCTGGTCGAGAAGTCCCTTGCGGCCTTTGCGATATTCCGGGGACAATGTCAACACTGTCCATAAGCGCTCCAAACGATGTCGGTGGAGGTGCCAGAGCGTCATCATTCGTTTGCGGCTGAATTACTGCCGGAACCCTCTATTCGAATGTGCGATACTTCGTATCTCGTTCACAGACGTAGTCAGCTGCATCCTCCTATTCCGGTTGAGTCAATCTATCGAGCTTCATCTGGTTCTGCCGAAACCTCTCCATGCGCTGCTGTACCGTTTTAGTGATTGTGCCCATCACCCAGCCGGGTTCGTCATCTTCGCTCAGCTTGCCCTGCTCATTCTCTTCATCGTCCTCATCTTCCCCGTCCTCCGCATCGTCGGAACTTGCAAGACCACTCACACTGTCTCCGATAGCAACTAGCATGTCCTGAAATGTTTTTTCAGGCTCTCTGTAAGTAAATCCCACAATTTCAGCATGCTTCATATCATCCTGCTCTTGCTGAACCGCTGCCTCTGCGTCTTCAACTCGCTTTCCTGCCCCAGCGGTCTCTGTCTCAACATAATCCTCAATCCATTTATCTTTCTCTTCATTGCTTAAGAAGTGCGTTTCTCGTCGTTTCTCCGCTGCAAGCTTCTTTTTGGATCTCAAGCTCCGCAATGCCCAATGTGCTCGGACTCTCTCTCTGCTTCCAAGCCGCTCTTGCCTTCATTCGCATGATGACGTTGTTGGGTTGACCGCTTTCTCGATTTGCCATATCTGCCAGCCAGAAGTGGCGAAAAGTGCTTTTTCGGAGCATGGACCATTGTACTTTGCGTGGAACTTGTTGTTGGGCGAGATGTTGGTTGTTGCCAGTTATGGACAATATGGAGGCAAGCTGCGTCTTTTATGTCAAGGTTGGTATGTTTACTAATCTTGAATAAAGCAATATCTCCCTCTTGACTGTCAATAAATCAGGAATAGTGACGCTAACTGTTCAACATGATATTTTTGTTAGCGTCATTTTCATGCAATATCCCGGGGATTATTTGAGACAACCATCAGCAGACGTCCTTTCCCTCGAACCATATCCTATTAATAAACAGCGATTAGGCGATTCCGGTGGTCGTACACCGCAGTTTATCCCCGTTACCAAACAAACAACATCAAACCGACTTTTTGCAAATTGCGGGGCGGTGTGAAACCCCTACAACTTTGCAGCCATACTCAGCCGGACTCATCTTGAGCATAACGATCATTTTGGCTGCTACGTATCCCATTCTGACAAGAAGCTAACTATATAGTCCTCAGGGCTTCCCACTTCCTCTCGTTATCATCTTCCTCTCCTATTCCTCACCAGCACATCATGGATACATACCCACCTCCGCCAGGTGAGAGTGGATTGAATACCGGCCGATTGGCGGGCGCTACAACAAATACGGACGTTCTTGACAAACATCAAGAGCTCAGACAGAAGTTACTTCACCGCGACGCTGCCAATGCAGCCACCAAACATATGACCCAGGATGCACATTTGATGATCGTCCGCAACACTGGAAACAGGAAAAATAAGTAGCAGCATGCAGTGGGATGTGAGTATATCCATATCGAGGCAAAGGGCGGTCAATTAAATGTATAACGTACAGCGGGTGTCCATAGAGAGCTACGCAACGCATTTATCACTGCCCGTAACGGGAAACCTCCATGGTCGATAAAGGCATTTGTCCGCACTGTCCGCCAAATCGAACATCATGATGTAGTCAGCTCTGGGATTTCCGCAGATGAATTGCCTGATGAGCATCCCCATGAGTGGACGAATCAGGCATTAATCACCCCAGAGGAGGCCACGGAAGCGTATATGGTAGAGGTAACAGCCAAATTTCATTGTTAGAAGCAGCAACTAATGTCCTGTAGGTTTTCAACATTTCTGCAACTATGGCAAGACAAGGAGGTCGGGTACAGCTGGAACAGTCCGACATGCGCCTGGCGTTGAATATTGCCAAAATGGCCAAAGAAGGCGTTTCGTGCGCTACAATCGAGGAAACGAAATACCTCATTGAGAAACCATGCGCCAAGGTCAGAGAAGAGAAGAAGCGGGGTGTTGAGTTTCCTGGGCACAACAAGGTGAAGGCCGCGATACAAAGACATCCGGCATTGGTTCGTCAAAACCAAATGTCTGGCTGCCTTCCTTGCCAAAATGGCACCGCAAGGAATCCGCAGACACTCTGGAGACACAAAGGAACAGGTGCACCTCCACCCGATCGACGCAGAGAGCAAGCTTCGGAGCCGACTCCACCACTGCCCGGCATGCCACCCGCCCCAACTGGTAAGACTTCCAGAGTTCAACCATCTCAAATCGTCAATTTGCCCGCCGGATATCCGTATTCGAAAGCAGCTCTTCCCTGTACGGAATGTTTAGATGCTGAGGAAACCGAGCACGATACCGATTATGATCCAGATATGCTGACTCATGAAGGTTAGCACATTCTCTGTGGTGTGGTAATGCAGCTATCAATCATTTCGAAGACAAGAGCAGCGGATTGAGCAATCCTGCAACTCATTACGAGCATTAAGCGAAAGACACGGGATTTCGGAGATTATTATTAAAAATATCTATGTATTATTAAAGAACAACGTAGTGATCAAGAAGAAAGTAAACAAAAACACTAGAAAGGCAGCCAACACAATGTGAATGATGGACTGCCAAATTAAATGATTGCATATTGCAGATACAGCCATGGCAAAATGAGCGTCAACAGAGCGTCAACGATTTTTGGTCATGCATCCTGGGAAATCACACCTCCAATAGGTTGTAGTCAGTCATAGATGAATTTTTGGCTGCCTTTATAGGCAAAACAGATTGTAATACCGTCCCTGCCCAATCATGAAAATGAGCATCAACGGAGCGTCAACGATTCTTGGTCATGCGTCCTGAGAAATCACGCCTCCGACAGGTTGTAGTCAGTCATACAGGAATTATTGGCTGCCTTTATAGGCAAAACAGATTGCAATACCCTCCCTGCCCCATCATGAAGATGAGCATCAACAGAGCGTCAACGATTCGTGGTCATGCGTCCTGGGAAATCACGCCTCCAACAGGTTGTAGTCAGTCATAACGGAATTATTGGCCGCCTTTTTAGGCAACACAGATTGCAATACCCTCCCTGCCCCATCATGAAAATGAGCGTCAATGGAGCGTCAACGATTTTTGGTCATGCGTCCTGCGAAATCACACCTCCGACAGGTTGTAGTCAGTCATAGAGGAATTTTAGGCTGCCTTTATAGGCAAAACAGATTGCAATACCCTCCCTGCCCCATCATGAGAATGAGCATCAACGGAGCGTCAACGATTTTTGGTCATGCGTCCTGGGAAATCACACCTCCCATAGGTTGTAGTCAGTCATAGAGGAATTATTGGCTGGCGTTATAGGCGAAACAGATTGCAAGACCAAATATCGTTGACGCTCTGTTGACGCTCTGTTGACGCTCATTTTCATGATGTGGTTGGGTGTGTGAGTATGCTTGTTTGGAATATCAAGGCGGCTAATAAGTCGAAAATGAACCGTGACGTACCAATGTCAACATTTTACGGTTGACAGAAGGATATCTGAATGCGACCATAAATGTGAAACCCGAAATGCAGAACCGGATATTGGAACCGACGGGTCTAACCAAACCCGGCGAAACCCGCGGGTTAACGGGTACGGGTCCAGGTTTGGCCTGCCAAGAGTCAGCGGGTCGGGTTTTTGGATGGGTCTGGAACCGAACCGACCAGTTCTTGCGGTCCAAACCCGGACTGCTGGCCGGTTACCCAGACCCGTTGCTAACACTAGGCTCTGTTGATGCTCATGTTTAGGAGGTGGTAGTGATATTGTTGCTGGCCTTCGTGCCCATATAGGTGGTCAATACTGTGATTATGGATTAACGCTGTTGCACAGCCAAGTGATTATCCAAGATCCAAAACCAGAAGTCGGTGACGCTCCATTGACGCTCATTTCTAGGATGGGGCAACAAGCATGTCGCTTGCCTTTTACATCCAATGTGGGCCAATAACTCATCTTTTGATCTATGTAACTATTCAACCCTTTGATTGCCGAAAAGATCAGACTAAAATCATTGACACTCTGTTGACGCCCACCTGTGACACATACTAACAGTCATACGGTGCGCAATGATTTCGCATAATATTCATACAGTGATTATTGACAGCCAATATACCGTTTCTATGTATAATCATTTGCATTCAAAAGCATCTAGGCCCCGCACTTTCTGAGCCACCACTAGTCATGACATCTGGCAGATAAATAACGTAGGTCCATCAGGTTTTAGCACTTTCAGCCGGCAGTTTATGGCATACAGATCCATCCACTAATTTTAGACATACAGAGCCCGACTTCCTGACAATCGTTTTTCCAGCTCGTTTTCTTCGATTTCCATGTCCTACCATAAGTAATGTTCACGATCTCAACCATGTGCAGCAGGTCTGAGCGGAGAGTTATGGAGTTAGTTGCATCGGCTAATGCAGCATGACGGCTGTTATTCATCCAGATTCAGGCTGCACGCTGACCGCTCCTTCTATGACTCGTATGACATCACTGACTTAATTTCTGTTTCTCAATTTTGTCTCTATATTAGGTTGTGCTTTCTAATGTAACCGGAACAGGCAAGTCGATATCATGTTTGCCGGCCATCTGTCAACCAGATTTCGAGTCTAGATCTTTCGCATGGCCCGTATGACCCTTGCACTCACACTGATGAAATATCATGTCTGACAATTTGGTCACTGAAATCAAGAAAAAGCTGACACATAGCAAAATACGAACACCAATTGATTTTACAAGAGACAGGTCGTGAACATGAACTTTCTGGCTATCTATTCCTCTGGCTACGCAGGAGCCATCACCATATCTTCGTCCGTATCCAATATCTATATGGCAATTAACTTGCGATGCCATAAGCAGGAGTAAGAGCTTTTGGGTTCAACGGGCTTCGAATCATGGATTGGTGTCGAATCAGGTGCTACCTCGGTCGAGAAGAATGTTAAAAATTCGTGTTACTGTGGTTTCTCTGAACCCAGCCTCGTTTGACTACTTCCTGGTTAAGAAGTGACTGCGTGAATTTCCGATTGTCCGTGGACTATGGCAAGAGTCTGCATACGCTCTCCAAATGTTGTCGGGGATGGTGTGGCTGTAGTCATGTCTATTTGGGGCTTGACAACTGCTGGAACCATCAATTCGGCTGTCCCAATCTTCATATCTCTCCCACAGCAGTAGTTGGCTGCGTCCCCCCATACCGGTTGCGTCAATTTGTCATGCCTCATCAGCTTCTGCCAATCACTCCCCATGTGGTGCTGTACTGTTTGGGAAATTGTGCCCATCGCCGAGCCAGGTTTGTCATCATCCTCAGCTTGCCGAGCTCTGTATCTTCCTCATCATTCTCCTCGTATTCCCCATCCTGCTCATCATCTGAAGTTGCAAGATCACTCAAACTAACTCCGATAGCATTCAACATCTCTTCAAAAGTCTTTTTGGACTTGCTGGTTGTCGCTCCCGCGTTTTCAGCAGTACTCATATCATCATGCTCTTGCATGATTGCTGCCTCTGCATCTTGAACTCGCTTTCTTGCCACAGCGGTTTCTCTCTCCAGATAATCCTCGATCCATTTCTCTCTCTCTTCAGTGCTTAAACAGTGCATTTCTCGACATTTCTCCGCTGGAAGCTTCTTCTTGGATCACTAGCCGCGCAATGCTCCTAACGCTCGGACCATTTCTGCCTCCAAGCCTCTCTTGCCTTGGTTCACTTGATGACGTTGATGTGTGGACTGCTTTGTCGATTTGCTGTATTTGCCTGCTGGAAGAGGCGAAAAGTGCTTTTTCAGAAAATTGACCATTGTATCGTGTGTTGACCTTATTATTAGGCGAGATGTTGGATGTTGCTAGATACGGACCACATGGAGGAAACCTGAGTTTTTTATGTCAAGGTTCGTACATTTGATAAACTTGAACAGACCAAAATCTGCGTTTTGACCGTCATTTTTATCAAAATAGTAATGCTAACTGTACATTATTACTTGATGGTTAACCTGTCTTTCATGTAAGATCCCAGCAATGTGTTAAGTCAAACATCACCAGACATCCTTTTGGTCGAAGAATATCCTTTCTATATCTATCAAACATGTGGTTTCACCTGTTGTTCACTTCACTGTATCCCAGCCAAGAACGAACAACATCGAACCGACTTATTGCAAATTGCGGGACCGTTGGAATCCCCTGCAACTTGTAGCTATACGCAGCAGGATATATCTTGAGTAGAATGTGCAAGTTGACTGTCATTCATTCCATTGTGACTTGTAGTTTACTAGATATTCCTCAGGACTTCCCACTTTTTGTTTTGATCTACCTTGCCCATTCCACAACACCAAGTCACGGCTCCCCAAACATCTCAGCCCAGTGGGATTGTATCCGAATCGAGCCGAACAACCGGTGTTTCATCGAGTGCCTCCCTGGCTGAGACTCAGCAGTAACGCAAACACGAGTTAGTGCACCGCAATGCTGCAATTGCAGCCACAGAAAATATGACCCAGGACGCACATTTAAACAAAGTACATCAAACCAGATGCAGCAATAATAGGAAGCAGCATGCGATCGCATGTGAGTTGCTTGATATGGTTCTAGAAGGTGGTCAAGCAATAATGAGATATACAGCTAGTGTACGTACAGAGCTCCATGACCAATTCATCGCTGCCCGGAATGGCCAACCTCCATGGTCAACAAACTCATTTATCCGCTCAGTCCGCAACACCGAACACCATTATGTCATCAGCAGTGGGATTTTTGCAAATGTATTTCGTAATACAGGTCCCTGGGTGTTGATGAAACAGGCTTCAAAGACAATAGATGAGGCTATAGAGTCGTATATGGTTGAGGTAATTGCTGAATCTTCCTTTTAGAAGCAGCAACTAATTTCTTGCAGGTATTCAACATGTCTGCTACTATGGTGGGGCAAAGAGGTCGGGTACAGCAAGAACAGTCCAACAAGTGCCTTGCCTTGAATATGGGCAAAATGGCCAAAGGAGGGTTTTCGCACGCCGCAATAAAGGAAACGCAACAACTAATCAAGGAACCTCGCGCTGAAGTCCAACAAGAGAACAAACAAGGAGTTGAGTTTCCTGGGCATGAAAGGGTGAAGGCTGCAATACAAAGACAACCGGCAATGGTTTATACACATCATACGGACGGCTGCCTTCCATGCCAAAATGGCACTGCAATGAATCTGCAAACACGCTGGAGGTGGATAAGATCCGGCGCACCTCCACGAGAACCAGCGGCACCTCCGCATGGAGCGCTACCTCCACCTGTAAAGCCACCTCCGCCCAGAACGCCACATCCGCCCAGAACGCCACCTACTCCCTCAACACCGCCTCTGACCGCAAGGCCACCTCCACATTGATTGCCCCCTCCGCACGGAACTCCACCTCCACCCTGAATGCCACCGGCCCCCCCTGGTGAAAGTGTGGGAACTCAAAGTTATGAAATACAAGGTATGCCATCCAGGTGAGTGTATATACATTCTCCGCTTCCCAACACTCGATTTTTCAATCATAATGCATATGCCAAGGATAGCAGGCACGATAAAGATGTTATTCCAGATTGGCTGAGTACACTATCTGCTGCGTGGCAATACCACTTACATCGATTTTCAAGATGAGAGCAGCCTTTTGAGCGAGTGTGAGAGTGAAGACCAGCATTGATTGAAAGGAACGGGATTTTTGAGTATTATTGTTATCTGCAATGAGTGGACACTTTAAAGTATATTTTAAAGAATATATTTATATGCACAATTAAAGCACAATGTAGTGATAAAGGAAAACGTACATGAAGAGGATAGAACGACTGCCGAAACACAGTTATTGATGTTCTATGCCAAAGTGAATGGTTGCATAATGTGGATACACCTGTGGCAAAATGAGCGTCAACGGAGCATCAACGATGTTTCGTCCTGTAAGTCAGGTTATTATTATGTGAATTTGTCGTTGTTATCTATATTCATTGTATTGGCCGCCTTTATAGGCAAAAGAGAATGCTACTCTCTCCCTGCCGCATCTTGACAATGAGCATCAACAGAGCAACAATGATTTTTGGTCTTGCATCTTGGGTAATCTAGGTGGGAAATGATTGCAGACATCTATAAACAAGGTTGTGGCAGCCTTTATAGGCTGATAAGCAAGAGATGTTCCCATGACAGCCTCCCGGACAATCACAAATTGTTTTGTCTTCAGAGCTGCAACCCTGTGATCATGAATGTTTTACCCTATACAACCGGTCTAAACTCCGGATATTGACATTAGTGGCCGTCTCGCACTTTGATTAACCATCATGGAAGGAGACAAATCGTTGACGCTCTGTTGACGCTCATGTTTAAGATTGGGCAGGGACCGTGTCGTTGTCTCTTTGGCCTATAAAGGCGGCCAATACTATGCTTATGCATAACTAAGACCAAATCACTCTTCAGTTACCTGACTTACAGGACTAAAAATCATTGACACTCCGTTGAAGCAGATTCTGAGAATGGGGCAGAAAGCGTGTCACTTTCTCTTTTGCTTCGAAATGTGGCCAATATCTCATTAATGATCGTCTGCATCCAATCACCATCTAGAATACTCCTGATGCAAGACCAACAATCATTGACGGGCCGTTGACTATCATGTTCAGGATGGGGCAGGGATCGTGTCTCTGTTGTTTTTGGTTATAAAGGCGGCTGATTCATCCGAAACGGACATTGGCTTACCAAAGTCAATATTTTGTGACTAGCAGTAGGATATCCAAATGTGACCCTAAATAGTAAATCCCGAAACACCGAACAGGAGGTTGAAACTGAAGGGTCTAGCCAAACCCGGCACAACCCCCAGATTGATAGGTACGGGTCAAGGTTTGGCCCACGAAGACGCAGCGGGTCTGGTTTTTGGACGGTTCTGGAACCGAACGGAACCAGTATTCTGATCCGAACCCGGACCGCTGGCGGGTCACCGGGACCCATTGCTAACACCACTCATCCCACTCTTTCCACGCAGAAAACTCCAACATCTTTCCTTCATAATGGTGCACCCTATCTTTCCTCGTTGCCCAGACATTAACTAGGAGTATCAGTTTCCTGGGCTGCTGGCTCTCTGAAACAGGTGAGATCTCAAGATGTACTGTGGGTGAGGTGGCTGAGGTGCAGCCGTGCAAGTAACTCCGCTTACCTGCGGCGCTTGCCGAGTTACTTCCCGGGCATACTCCCATGTAGACAAAAACCTTGTTTCCGGTTGATATCTGGATATCTCCCCTCCATTTCCTCCTCTTGGTCCTAAGGATAGCATTACACATTCATTGAGATGGACTGAACCCCATTCCTGTTCGGTGTGCACATAGGGACTGACTGTGCAGATGTGTCCTACCGCATGACAATTGATACCGGGTCAGAACTCATACCGTGGATGGTGTTGGTAATTGGCTCCCATGGGTATATGCGGAGGTGGATGATCAGTATAGATGGCATATGGCCTGGCAGTTTGGTAGCCTCCGTATCTGGGCTCTTGCACTTTGGTCATCTGAATGGTCCAGGCTTCGAAGGCCTTCCTCTTATTGTCCATGTTGGAGTCGATTGAATTCTGGACATTAGCGATGGGAATTTCCTCAGTCACTTGCGCTGGTGCCAGTGTTTCCTCACAAGGGGTTGCCAGAAGGTTTATCACTGCTCACATCTGTGGGAGTGGAACTCCAGCTAGGACTGAATATGGAGAGACTCCCAGTAGACTATGTGCTCCTTCCGAGTCATGGAGGGTGAGGGCATCAGCCATCCCACATTTGACTCGGAAGTTAATTCAGTGTTTGTTGTATTGGAACATTGAGGGGTCTGTAGGGTCTTGATTGAATTTCATCACCGCTTTGACTCCCAATTCCCTTGGGAGGGCCCAGAGCAACATTTGCACCTGTGAGTACTAGGCCAAGGCTCCCTTGTTGATCATAATATTGCTGATGATGTCATATGCGAGGATAATGGCTTTCAGGCCAATGTTTCCACTTTCCAGCTGGTCCTTGCATAGTCACTCCAAGTACCAGCTCATATATATATTGACTCGGCTATTGGCATGGCGCAAGGCATCCTTCAGTTCCTCTTTCGGCAGCTCCCAGTCCTTCTTGAAATATCCGCTCAGCATTTTGTTCATCTCCTGGATAGTTGCTGATCACGAGTATGGGAAGGTTGCGATGACATCATCCGCAGCCGGGTCAGTCCTTGTGTGCGACAAGAGGCTTTCATACGCTTCGATACATTTGGTAACAACTGCTTCTCCGAGGACTGGAGTGCCCCATTGTGCCCGCAAGTGGCATTCTGTTTGTTTCCTTACCGATGGTGATCCCCAAGGACTTGAGTAATTGCCTTTGATGGTACACATTGTTGGATGATGCATTGGAGGGAGGTATGGCATTGGCGGAGGGTCTGACTCTGAGGGAACCAGTGCTACCACTAGGTGCAGCGGCGGAAGTAGACCAAGTGTGTTCAGTTTTCATTTCGATTGGCACCGTGTGTAGCAGTTTGGAGATGGGATGGTCGAGTAGGTGGTGAATTGGCAGTAATTCGTGTTCCAAGGTCAATTGCTGGTTTGTGAGTTCTTGGAAGGGGAGTTGGGTTAATTGACGTTCTTTGTGAGGTGCACTCTTTCTTTCATTGATTTCCTTGCCCAGCTTCAGCACCTCTCACAGTCTTCTCTTATAGCTTCCTGCCGCATCATCTGTCTCTTGGGTTCTGTTCGCAGCAACTTCTCCCTCCACAACTAGTAGTATTCACATTAGCATCCTTTCTAATCTTACCAGCATCATTAATTCCTTTCTTAGTATGCCTTCCAATTAATGTCTTCCTTAGTAGTGGAGTGGCATTCTTTTCTTCATTTATATTTTCTGGTCCCGGTATAAGGTTGGTGGCTGTTTCTCAGGGTTTGTCCGATCTGTGAGGTTGGTGGCTGTTGTCCCGGTTGTAGGTCGGTGTCTATTCTCCCGGTGTCTGGTGGGTGCCTGTCATCCCGCTGTTAGGTTGGTGCCTTTTGTCCCGGTGTTAGGTTGGTGCAGTTTTTCTCTGTGTTCGTCCCAGTAAATGGTCGGTGCGGTTCGTCCAGTGTTAGGTCAGCGCCATTTCCTTGGTGTTCTTTCCAGTATAAGGTCAGTTCCTTGCTCATTAGTGACATCGATATTCCAGGAGTACTACATCCAGTATTCCAATCTGACATTGTTAGCACTGTCCGTTTGTTGCTTCTCTCCATATTTACCCGTATTAGCTTGTGGGGGTCATTCCCACCATTGCGTACTCAGCTGTCTGAACCAGAATCTGCATTTTGGCTCCATTTGTGGTGTAATGACAGAACTAGACGGCAGAGAGCTCCTCATCAACACTCCACAGCACTTCACGTGGCATCAAAATGGAATTGGTGAGAAAGAGGAGCCCCTGCTGAAGGAGTGTAGGAAGCGGGTGAGAGGATGCGATACTACCCGGCCGTGAAGATCCACCCAATTGTGCGGATCCACCATATCTCAGAAGCAACAAGTGGGAGCTAAAGTTAGGAAAGATAGAGTGTGTATTTGGGTTGTGGGATTGAATGATATGAGATGGTCGGCTCTCTACTTGGGGTCTCCCCAATATATACTCTCTGCCACTCAGTATATCACAGTTACCAATGAATCTCTGTACGCCCCTATCGAACAGTCCATCTCGATCTTCCCTGTTTCTCCCTGCACCCGCCATCACTCAGTTCTCTGTGAAGCTGAGTGGCAGTGGTGGTGAGAAATGGGGTTTCCTGCTACACTGTCCATATAAAATTTCTTATAGTATTTTCAAATGATTCCATATTCCAATTATTGTCAATTGGAATGCTTCTATTATGTATATTGAATCGCTATCTTTGGTTGAACCTATTACTGCAGCTAATTAATTACCATCACCCACTTGAAAATGTTTTTAAAATTGAAACTTCTCTTCACCAATTTCAGTTTTATAGAATGTTATTATTCTCTACTGGTCATATACTGAACTGGACTGTCAGTTGTGTAACAATTTTGGCAAAGTACTTCATTAAATAGTGGTACTTTTCTGAGAGTTCAATGCAGCTGTACATATTCTTGAGGTTTTCTATATTAGTCTCGATCTACAATTGCTGATAATGTTTCCACTGTTATTAGTATTGCATCACCATTAACTATTATTATAAGATTTGGTGCTTTCCATCTAGTATTATGTCAATCATTCTGCGCAGCTGTAATAGCTTTCTATTCATCACATTTGGGATTTCATTTATATACTTCCCCTGGTAGCATTGATATAATATACAATCAATATTGGTGAATAGAAATATACGGATGTATTTACTGCTGCTGTGTGGGAATGGATATGAGTCCAGCCATCACATGGGTTGGTTTAGGGTTGTGTACGGTGCAGCCACACACACTTTAGTTCTTGTATATGTGACAAGTAGATTTACACAGTTAGTAAGTTTAGGTAAATAGAGAGATTCAATAGAGCGGACTCAGTATAACAGGTTATGAGCCTAGGCTCTTCACTGATTTGATGAATCTGAGAAGGATTTGCTATTCAAATTCTAGTATCATCAACATGGTTGCAGTGGTGTACCGATTGACTCGACATGTAACAAAGATGGATACTCTCAATTTACAAGTTTGATATTACGGAACACAAGAGCTGCAGCATGGAAATTAACATACTCTTTGAGCAGAAGGAGGTTCTCGGCATTATACATAGTACAGATATAGTATGCCTTGTGATGGATGCAACCAAGTTTAAATCATTGAAGATGGAACATGCTCTCATGTGGTCAACACTGCTGCTCTGAATGGACAGGTCTTTGCAGCAGCAGTATTGAGTTCATAAAGCTACAAAGGAGCTGTGGTATCAGCTGAAGAAGGACTTCAAGTCAAGGGTGAAGCTGAATATTTGGGCGGTGCAACACAAAATATCAGCACTGAAGTTGAGGAATTGCAAGAATGTGCAGGAATGTGCATAGAAGTTGCAGTCGTATGTAAACAACTTCACTCTCTTTGCAGAGAGATTGACTAGTACAATACCAAAGAATGAGCACTGCTACTACATGATTCAGGGTATACCTATGGATGATGATTGGAGGTTGTGCACCGAGTTGATGTACAACAAGATCGACACCCTGGCCGACAAACTGGAGGAGACTGTTCGGAAGATGAATGCCCAGAAAGAACAACACATCAATGAAGACAATTCCGAGCTGGAAGCCATGATCATGAAACTGCTGAGACAGAGCAATCAAAAGAAGTAGTCTTGGAAATCCTGGAAGACATGTGATAGTGATACTGACAGCAATGCTAGTTGTTTCAAGAGTGAGAAGCATCGCTGCAGGCATACTTGGGAAGTCTACAGATGACATAAGGTGCAGCACATTGCACAGTATTGTCCAAGCATGGCACCAATGAAGAGCACAGCACTGACAGTGGCAGCAGCAATGACAATGACAACATTACCAATTGAAAACTATCCTATGGAAACAACTGGTAGAGAAGCCCAATGTAAGAAGAGCTGGAATGTAGATTGTACCCCAACCTGTTCCATTTATGGAGATTGGTGAGTATTCAAATGGAACATGGAGTATACTACAAGAGATGGATTAGGGGCAAGGCCATCGGGCACAGAGATTGTCGAGTGAGGCTTGGACAACTTGGATGCCCCCGCTGCAAAATGACGTAGTTGTGGGACTTTTCTTGTATGTGGAAGGAGCTTGCAACTCCCATGAAGAATTGCGGCTAATGGATTGGTAGTTGCAGACTGTGCCTGTCAATGGTGAGGGGATCTTCATATATGATAAGGTGCGGAGTGACAGCACTCGAGGTCAAGGTCATGGTGAAGGATTTCGTTCGGGATTGGCATGACAGGTAGGAGGGTGATACCATCTGGATGTAAAGCAGCTCGATGTGAAGGTTGCAGGAAACTGCCATTGAAAAAGAGGATGATTGTTTCTGGGAAGCTGCAGGTATGGTTCATTGCTTTAGAGGAGTTCCACCCGCAATTGATTGTTTGGGAGGAGTTCTGGGCATGGAGTCATTTGGGTGGACCTTCAGACAAAGCTCAATCATTGATTGATTTGGAGTTTAGACCTCACAGTTGTAATACCACCCTGGAGGAGTGTGGGGATGGAATTGAGTGCAGTCATTCCTTGGGTTGGTTTTGGGTTGTGGGTGGAGGAGCCGCATGCACTCCAGCTCTTGAAAACCTGTCAATTACACTTAGACATTCAGTAAAGTTAGGTCAATAGAATGATTCCGTACAGCAGACATGGTACTACACGATGGAGTTGAGTAATAATTCAGTAATTTACATTATGAATATGCTATACTTAATACACTTCCACATAGCACTACCAACACCTTAAACAGACAATTTGTAACCACATAGACTGTCTTCCGGATGCAGTCAGGGTATATGGTATGTCAGTTACGGCTGGTAAAGAATGTAAACATAGAGAAGTATTTCACGCACTGTAATCAGGACATGGAATCTGGCCATGCATTCTCCCTGATAGCAGATATGACTCAGTTAAGGTAAGCTTATTAGCATCTAGTACAAAATAACTAACTGCGATTATTAAACAGTTTGTAGCTCAAAGAGAACTGGAATACTGTATAAGCTGTAATAATGAAGAGTTCTTTATTCCTCAAGTATTTTACTATCTTCTCCCCAATCGCATTTTACTTGCCACCAATCTGGTATCGTATCACACAATATGCTAGATCTTTCCTGGTAATCTGTCACATACCATGATCAATCTCGACTGCAGTCTGTTGAGAAAAGTGTTACCAACAGTTCCGGGACACCTGGCTGCAGTCTGCGTTGCAACTGAACCCGAGGCCATGGTCTCTGTTATGAACTGCCAGGGATTTGGACCGGGTAACCAGTGCCTGATTGTAACCTAGGCCAGATATAAAGCTGCGTGTTTTTGGCCAGGTTGTAACCGGACCGCAGTTCCGCATTGTAGTCCCCCCAGCTTGGCCTCAATTACCTTTTTGAGTTCTGATCGGAGCGTGACATGATCAATATATAGATTGTGCAGTATTAGCAGCTCTTTCGCCTCCCGCTCCTAGATTTGCAATGTGCCTAATATATGTTGAATCGCTGTGAAGTAATGCAAAATTGAATGTGAAATTAGCTGGTTTTTGATAGCAAGTAAACAAATATTGGTCATATCGCAAATCTGAAAGCGAGAGGTGAATGAGCGGCCAAAACAGCGCAATCAACATATTGATCATGTTACGATACGATCAGAACTCAAAAAGCTAATTGAGGCCAAAGTTGGGAGGTTGGAATGGCGGGTTTTTGGTGGTAAAACCGGCCCAATTGCAACACTCTGGGTTTTGGTGTGGTAAAAGCCATTGCAACTGTCGGATTCCACATTGGAACCGGAACCGGAACCGACCATGGAATTTGGAACCTTTGCTAACACTATCCACTACACCCTAGACCCAAATTTACAATTTGCAATAATGGGAAATATTTATTCAATGGAGTGGTAATATACATCTCACTCTGCTAAAAGGATGTTGACTTGCATAGTTGGGAGTATGATAGGATATTGGGGTTGACAAACTGCTGGCTGGTATTGTGATGATATACAGTGTAAAATAATTATCTCTGGAATTCTAGATAAGTCAATATATGTTATGGGATATTTACTGGACAGTTTGGATGCTGTCTTATACTATACAGAAATGGTAGTTGGAATGTCAAAATCACAAAATTCTAACTATACTCAGATAAATTTCTAATCAAGCTATAATTCATATTTATAGTTCAGAATCGCTTGAAAGATTGAATAGTACAGTACACACTCTTAAAAGGCTGCTTCAAGACATTCATTCATATTTGAATCTATCTTAAACAACTGAGGATTTGACAAAATGTTATATGCTATATCAAAAATTAGTTTTGGAAAAATCTTCCACATTGCTGATTTACCCTGCAGACTCTCAGTCTGGGGTTGCACCTTGTCAAATATTATGAAGAATGCGTCTTAGTATAACAGGCTTAACTGTACATTTAATTATCTAGTATGTCTTGGAAATGGTGAATCAATAGAGGGCAGTGGTATATCATACACTTTGCTATTTACAAAACAAGTACCCCAAATTGCTGCACCAATTCTATTTTGAAATGAACCCACTCAGGTACAATGCCGATTTAGTAGATGTACAATAATTTCATTTTATCAATGATCTGCTACTGCAATTTGCCAAGAAATACTAACATGTGTCTTCCAACAGGCATATAATTTATTCAGTTTCGTCTATAAAGTCAAATCAAATCTCACTACAGTGCCACTCTCTGATAGTGCCCATTAATAATCAGGTGACAATCTGTATTGCGAACAGTCTGTTGGTCACAGGTGATATTATTATACAGTTGCTGGTAAATATTGTATTCAATTTGTCGTTCGTGCTACAGTAATGTGCAGATGGAGAGAGAATATCTTCCAAATGTCTATTAGTTAGCCAATCAAGGGCATTGTGTTCAGATATTGAGTAATAGGATATAAACTGATACCCTGGTTGGTAAGTTTCAAATAAAACATATTAATTATATCTGAATGTTACTGACTGTAAACAGCTGAAACTGACATTTGTAAAGACTCCTTTGTCTACACAAACTGTCACATCGCAGAGTTCAGTCAGTTTCAGTACAATGAACCTACCAGCTAGAGTTACATTTGAAATTCGAAAGAGTGTTGATACATTCATAATTCTGCCCTGCGGAGGTCTTTGCCAAATTTCAGTGTTACGGAACTTCACAAATACTTAACACATCGACATATCCTGCACAAGCAAGTCATTTAATTCATTAGTATCTGATATTACTATCTATTTTTGCCTAAGTAGTCCTTGCATACCTACTTTGAAAAGTTGTATTTGGTTCTGGAAAAATCATAATATGCTAATGTAGGCCATAACTTTACAGCTTTCTGCAATTCCAGATAGTATTATTTCTGAGTTTCTGAAATTCTCATCTACATAATCAATAACACTCCATTAGTGCTCATCTCACTCAGTTTTATTGTATTTTTACAAACTTTATTCTTTAATTGTGATATTCAATATTATAAATATTGCATACATATGCACTCTAACAAAGCTAAGTTATAACTGCAGATAATAGTTCAATTCAAATAGTACTCAATGAGTATATTATAACTTATCTGGCAAAGTACAATACTGTTACATAGGCTGTAGCTCTTGAAAACCTCACCCTGTGGCAAAAATATATCCCATTGACAGCACTTATTTATTCTCTGTTAATTTTCAGTTACAATACTCATATCTGTCTGTCTCAGATCAAACTAGTACATAACAATACTCATTATGATTGGTATTGTATATTAGAATCTACTATCTCAGTTGTAAAGTATATTTGAATATATCAAAGTGTTGATGCTCTACTAATACTCAGGTATATCTTATTGTATAATTCATTTCCTGGTTATTGGCACAAGGTAGTGTAACCAACTGAGCTGGAAAATGCTAACTGATCCAGATTTGGATTAGGACTGGGACTAGAGTATGGTAATTGGATTTCTAATACCAAAAACTCAGACTACTGTATTTGAATCAGTCTTTCACAAAAAACCAATGTTATGTAAGCTCATAAGTTTGGCTTCAGTTGAGTATTTGAGCTTTGAAAGTATCATAATATGAACTATATACCAAAGATGCAACTTTATAATAATTTTCACCTCCCACCATCAGATTGGCAATTACATTACTGTATGTCAAGTGCCTGTACAAAATTGCCAAGAGATAATGTTTTTCACTACTTTTAATAAATCTACTTGGTAAGAATAGATAAATTCACCAATCTGAAATTGAAAGGTGATAGCATCAATCAATGTGCATCATTAGTAAACAAATTGTAATATCACAGTACAAGAACTTAAGCTCTTATTTCCTCCCAATGTTGTTATTCTAGCTCAATAAAACTACAGCCCAGTTGGCACTTAGCCACAAACCCCATGTTTTATAATATGTCAATGTAACCACCCACATTTACATATCTAATCTGGTTACAGGGAAGTATTCTGACAGGTTTAGAGTTTCAATGATAAGTCCAATCCAGTCTGCTGATGAGTAATCTAGCACTGTGATTAACCTAAGCTGTAAGACTGTTATTTATGAAAATTACACATTGCAATAAAGTGTAACATAATTAGAAACCATGTTACTATGTAGTAACACATAAGCAATCTGTACATATTATCAGTACAACAGAAAATTACAGAATATTATGATTTCAATCTACATTGAAGTCCAGAATATGTGAATAGTATATTACAATTATGATAATTACTGCTGAATGTCTGAATATACAATTCCCACTATACTGGATCACAAGCAGCTGGATATGTACATCTAAGTAGTCTCAGTGGGTGTTAAATTCTATACAGTCTACTGCAATAATTTTTGGTGTATTCAACTACTTTTCTTGTTCAGTATCTTTTGAATTCAATCTCTATAATATCACATTATCTTTTCACGATTTCCATTACATATACACAACCTCAGTAGTGGAAAATCATGTTGTAGAAAGGGGTAAGTGTACTGTAGCAGTTGTCATTTACAAATACACAATAAAAACACCAATCATAGCTGTACGAACATCTATTTCATTTCAAAGTTGTATTTTTGATCACAGTGTACCTTCTAATGTTGGGTTTGCATTGTCACCTAATCTCAAAGTGCAATCACAGACTATATCAACAAGTTTTGTTTTGTCATAATCTGAGATGGAATACTTTGAGCAACTATACAGTAATTCTGCCGGTGTGTAAATGATATATTTCGATTTCACCATGTTAGGACTGACAATATTGAAATATTACTACAAACTACACAGTTGTAAAATGCCTATTTCTAGAATGACTATAAATGTACCTTATCTAACAACCAGTATCACTGCCTTTCTATGCAGTATAATAATTATTTGATTACAATCTGATACATAAAAGTTGAAACACTCAGAACACAGTATATTTGAATATTGATTTTGCCAATTTATTCAGTTGGAATATCTATACAGAAGGTAATTAAGCTGTTATTTGTGTGAAACTTTAACAATTGAAGTTTTCAGTCTCACACACGGATGTTAAAGAAGTCAGATAATCTGATAGTATTGATAGTACGATTGATGGTACTCTGATAAAGGCTGTTCCAAATCGGGCAAAAGATATTTCATTCATATCTCTCAGAGTGATTTTCTAATTAGCAACAGTCTGAACCTTGAACTCAGCTGTACTATATTATCTATCTTGCATACAACAATATAGTACTATATCAACTCTACTTTGAAAGGTAGATATCTCTCACACAATTTGATTAATTCAACTCTCCAGTAGTTATAGTCCATTCACCAATTTTGAAGTATCTGTCATGTTCTAACAAGTATCCTCTGTATATAGTCTCTTAACTTTTCAATTCCCATACTTTGTTTTCAACTATCTTTCATCTCCTTCATCTATCAAATTCTCAATACTCCATCCAGTACCATTCATCATGTCATCAAATATAACTTTGCATGTACTATTTCCATTTCACTCATTTCAATGATCTTCTCTTGCCATACTGTAGCTTCTGTATTCATAACTCTTCATTTGGCTATTACTATGTCCAATGGCATATATTGTTTGATTAATTTATCTCATTTTTACTTGGGGCTAATATTTATTCGTAAATAGATTGCACCATACGCTGCATTTTCAAAAGCTGACATTGCAGTGCTAGATCTGTTTGGATTCTTTTTATATCCTAATTTGATGCCTTTTTGTTTGCATAGCAATGTGTTTTTCTAAAAGTCTGTTTTGAATTGCCATATTGCATAGCCAGAAGAAATTCACATTTCTGTAGTAACATGGGGCAAATCTTTCTGAGTTATATATTGGATATTAGATCTGGTATCTTTGACTGCATGGTGGATTGCGAAATTTTCTGCATTGTGTAGTGGGTTGCTGGTTGGTCTTGATCAATGCAATAAATACTGATTATCAGTTACAAAATTAAAAATAGCTATAATAGCAATTCTGCATAGAACAATACATTTTCAATATTGTATATTAGGTTGCCGCAATTGCCTGATACCTGTGGCTGCTGAAAAGTAGTTCTGTGTTTCCTTTCCACTATAAAGTTCAATACTTTCTGCCTTTGAAGTATATTCACCGTGGTAAACTACTTTGCAATAAATATTTTAGTAGAAGATAAACAATATTACTTATGTTGAGTATTTTAGAGTTGAAATTACTATCAGATATAAGGTTACTAAAATTTCTATAATAGCTGTTTATATATCCAATTGAAGATGATATAGAATATATATACCTCAGCTTCTTCCATATGTCTCAATAATAATTCTACCCTGCTTATATTCCTCAACATATAACAGCACCAGAAGCAATCGCTCTGAAATGACCTGGACTATCATCTAGAATATCTATAGCACTGTACCTTTCGTTATCATTATCCCCAGTATCTTTATGGATAACTATAATTTCAAACCTCAACCAAATTTAGTGAGAAAAGGATCATCAGTATTAAACAAAGTTTCAGAGATATCGAAGTGTAAGGTAACCACTGTGACCAATTCACCCAACTAATAGTAAACATACAGGATAACATTTTCATCTCACCATATATGGTGAAATCAAGTACCGACATGCAGTTTGAGAAAGCGAATACAGGCACTACACTCACTATGATGAATAATGTTATACTATATATTTTATATACCTTAAATGATACAACAAAATACGTTACCAAAAATTCTCCTCCAGATCTGCGAAATCAAGTACTACCTAGTCTAAAATTGCGTAGTCATCACTATATAACAGTGGTAACTGCAATGTATTCAACTATACACAATCAAACTCATCCAGATGTCTACTATTTGTTAGACCTAAAATTTGTACTGTATGTTATCATGTAGCTTTTGGTTAGGTCTGGCTGCTACTATATAAGATAAGTGCCATCAAAGACTTAGAATCATTCAATGTTGTCAAAAGACTCATCATAACAGACTGAGCCCAGGGGCCACCACGATCCAGACATAATACTTTCAGCAACTATCAAGTGGACATAACAGGCAAATTGCAAAGATTACCACAACTGAGGCTATAGATTGCGGGGTGAATTGCATCCAGATTGGGCAGTAGGGTACTTTATAAACTCATAATTATGATTCAACTCTTTAAGCAAAACCTCCTCTTGCAACAATCACTAACTGAAGTACTGGAAGGGCTTCGATGACGGTACTGGCCAAAATTTCTTCAATGGCAGCAATGGATGCAATGGCTGCGAGTGTGGCAGTATTAAGTGCAACAGGTATACAAGGTTACGGAAACCAACTGACATGTCAAGGGGACATATTGTTGACAAGTAATTAGAGCAATTTGGCTGGCGTTCAGCTTGAAATTAGGATATTTTGTCAAGTTCTCTAAAACAGATCAACCCACAACCAGCCATGGAGTGATTGCCATATCGGAGGGTGATTAGAGTGTATATGAGCAGTGATCTGCCGGCGGACTATGGGTACTTGGGAGGAGTTGGCAGCTACAATTGTAACCCCCAGATAGCTCTGCAGTTTTGTTCCCTGCAGAATTATCTAGGCATGTAAATGGCAACAATAGACATGAGTTGCCACATGTGGCAATTATTGCCATGAATCCATACACTCTGTAGACACCTTTGCTGTGAGGACAAGGGAGCATTATTGCAAGCTGTGCAGTGTATACCTATAATGAGAATCATCCATGATGAAATGGCCAATATTCCACCCAGCAAGTTCTGTATGGGGAGATAAGAGCTTGATCAATCAGTTCTTGATCCCAGGCCGCAATGGACATGTTGCATTGGAGAAGTGTCTGTAATCGGATTTGACGCTATTAAGCAGTGGCCACAATTTCCACACCTATGCTGTCACTTACCTGGCTACATCATCATCTGCCACTATACATCAAGTTAAATGTCCTTGGTTTGAAATGAAAATTACAATTAACAGTTCCATTTTACTTGGTAAGCCAAAGGTAGTATCGCCATAGTGTATAGGCTGCTATTTCAATACCAGCTACAACACCTACCCTGAACCCAACTGCAGCACCCATGTTTGGAACCAATAGGCTGCATATGAGGATCAATGACACTTCAACCCATTGTAGTGGTATCTTTGCCAGAGTGCACTGCAGGTACTGTGGATTTAATATATATCTTCCAGCACGATACTGGTCATATTACAACTGCACTGTGATACTCAGACACAGGTGTAGTTACTGGATATTAGGACAGTTGAAGCTGACAGCGCATTTGACTTTCAAGTTTAGACATGGGCTGATAATTGACACCTCAAACAGCAATAGCAGGAGAATGGTCATTTGGATGATGCTTATGGCATGACACAGTTTGGCTTTTGTCTTCTGTTCATTTTCTCTCTAGTATTTCTATGGCTTAGTGTTTTGTTGACACGATAATATTTTAGAAAAGCATGCAACTAAGTTTTTATAGAATACGTTAACATGTGGATTTGTGTTAGAGCTGACAGCTACAATGTATGCTATATATTATCTGAAACTAAGAATCTATCAATTGTCTTTACAGGTTCATCATAATATTCTTACTATTACAGACATAATGCTTGCATTATTTCCACCTCTTGCAACTACACACTGGAAGATACTAGATCAATGCTTTCGGTTGATTTGAGATATCATTGTTGACCAAGGTATACATTCCAGTTTGGACTTCGATGGTTTGAATTCAGCTACTACTCTCTGGGTTATATTTGTAACTTGCCAAGACATTGAAAATATATTACACATTTAACAGATTATATTCAAGAAGTATTTGCTTGGAAATAGAAAAGATAAGTTGGAGAAGATATAAAAGATGTACAATAAGTAGTCACAGCAGTCAATTCAACTTTTAGTAAAATTGTTTGAATTAGTTATTTTGCTGCAAATAAGAAAATTTTGATGTAGATTAACTTATAAATCAAAATTGCAGGAAGAGATGATAAATGTAGAATTATTTATAATATTTAATTATTATTGAGTATAATTTTAGATATAAATGTTTTTAAATTAATATTGACTATTAAAGATAATAAAAATTACTGTAGTACTAATAACTGAAATACTTAATATTATACCTCTTTTCAAACTGTTATTTAGAAGATTCAATTTTGTATTGTGTTATATTTAAGCAGGAATGAAGTATTAATACATTTTGATGTTTTAATATAGTCTGGGACTATCGAAAATACAAGTCAATATCCCAGTGCCAATCTTCTCAGTCAAGACACTATGCACAACTATCTGATACAACATTACTTACTATATGTCAGTCAAACATTCCCAATGTTTTGTATCATTTATTCCACTTTTGTCCTGTCAAACATACTCATGCTGAAAATGTAACTTTGACAGCCTAATTAGGCTAATCAACATTGACCTGTTTTGAATATCATTTCTTTAAGTGAATATTATTATTATTTCAATGTGTTTTTACATTGGATATTTACCTCCAGAAATGTTACTCTGCTTACTTACACCAAGGACACAAATACCACAGCCCATAATGGGAACTTTAGATAAACCTATATTATACAATGTATAATTAAGTCAGTATTGACATAGCATTAATAATTTTTGGTTTCAGAATTTTCCCAGTAGAAGTATTTTACTACTCCATTATAGGAATTCACTAGCTGCAGTAGGCTTTTGGGCTATTCAATATTGATTTTTCTCAGGTATAGACTTTCTAAGTAAATATCATGGGAGCATTAAGGTTTCTTTATATTCCCTAATTACCTGAAAAGGATTTAATCAGTTATACACTATACATTTATAGATCTAACAGCTTTCTATAACTATTTATTATTGCATAAGTATAAATTCAGTTTTGTTAGGTGGAAGATAATATACTATATGTTGTAATATCCAGGTAGAGGCATGTACACCTACGCTTGACCGCAGACGTATGATATGGTAGTACCGTTGCACACGAGAGCGAGTGAGTATATATGTAGAATAGAGTGGTAGGATATTCGATACAGATCTAAGTGCCGTAACGGTGATGTATATACACTGGCACTTACCCTGCCTGAGGTCACGTGTTGCCGTTACATTATCCCCCTCTTTAGGCGCAGACCTCCTGGGCTGCCAACGCCAGTATAAGAGGAAGGAAGGAAAGGGAATAAAAGGGAGTAAACAAACAACCGCTCGACGTACGCAATCGTACGAACCCATAAGTCCCACAACCAATCGGTACAGCTCAATGGCGACCTTTCGGCCGATCCAGCGCACAGGGAAACTCCACCTCCATTGGCAGGTGGTAAAAACCCATGCCGACACCATTTGTACCGGGCGGAGATCCAAAGAAGAGATGAAGAGAAGAGAAGAGCAGAGAAGAGAAGGAAACAAAGGAACAAAAGGAAACGTCTGAACTGCTTCCATATCCTCTGCACCCCCACTTCTGAACTCATACTCCGCCGACCATCCATAGCCGTAGCTCGTATATCTCGGGATAGGTCATTCTCAGAATCATCAGGGTTATAGAGCTTCCTCTCGTGACTTGGCATCGATGGGAGCTTCCACTGCCGGCATCGAACGTAGACTTCAGTAAGCATCAGTCATATACGTCAATTGCGTATAGTCTCACTCGTAGACACCTAACACGTAAGTTTCTCTAAAATGGTTATACTTACCAAGTTCAGACGCCCTAGCGCTGTCTGAGCTCTGTGCAGTGCTTCCACATGCTCTGTAGAGTATGTCTTGCAGCCGGTAATGATCGGTAGTGGGCATTAACTCGTCGTTCGAAGTCCGCTTCGGTGACCATCCGGTCGACTTCTTGGTTGCTCTTGATAGGCGGCTTCAGTAGAATCTTGGTCGACTTGGTAGACATTGCCAGTCGACTTCTCGGTCGACTTATCGGTGCGTGTCTCAGTAGACTGCATCCCGGTGGGCTTGTCTAATTGTCGGTAGGACGCATTTTCGACATAGTCATCCCCTCTTTTTGAAGTTTGTTGCTCCGCCGACGAGTTAGACTCAAATCGGTTGTTTATTGCCATCGTGGCTCGGTAGACTTCTCTGTCGACTTCTCGTGGTCCCATTCGGTACGTCTCTTTGTTGACAGACCCGTCATTCTGCATCCTTCGTCTCTGGACCTCGGACGTCTTCGACTTCGCTTGTCTGTAGGCTGGTCTTGCTCGACTTGCGTCGTCTCTCTTCGCCTGCTTCATCTCATTTTTCAACTTGCTTGTCCTTTCTTTGACTCGCTTTGATTGTTGACTTGATTCATCTTTCGACTTCTTTTCACCATTGTGGACTTCGCTTGGTCTGTTCTCGTTGTCTCTGACTTTGGGCTCCAGCCGTGAATTCTCTAGGTGGGCATATCATCTTCCGGATGCTAGGTGCGTATGTCGATTCTTCTCTAGGTACACTTATCCCCGCTCTCTGGGTGTATTATCGCCGCTGAACTTCTCTGCCGTTAAGTGCACTCTGGTCCTTCATCCCGGCACCTCCGGTAGGGTCATTGTATGTGAGGATTTCTGTTCCGGTAGGGTCATCCCTCTCTTTCAAGGTCGTTGCTCTGCCGACGACTTATCTCCTCTGATTGGTGGTGTAGCTTGGTAGTATGGTAGCTGGTACGTTCGTCAACCTGAACGGCATGACTCGGTCCTCGAACTGCACGTACCGGGTGCGAAACACTGTTTTGTACTCGTTGCCTTCATCCCCAAGATCAGTGGGAGAGGATATCGGTTCTTCATCATGGCTTGATTGAGAGCTCGGTAGTCCACACACAGCCGCAGTCCGCTGTCCTGCGCAGATTAGATCGGAGCTGCCACAGACGATGATGATCGGACAGATTGTAGATTCGTCCATGGTACATTGAAGCCTGGTTCCAGATCGATTGCGTGGTCAATTGGCCGGTGCGGTGTGAGAGTCTCTGCCATATCTTTGCTGAATACGTCCACATAGTCCTTGTATCTCACGGGGATACGACCTCCATCATCAGTAGGTACATTACCTGTTCCAGCATCTGTGCATTAGCCTCTATCTCAGACTTGAGATTTGGGATTTGGGATGATGATAGGGAAAGGAAACCAGGGACCTGCAGATCAAGCAGTTCGCCCAGGAACGAGCCAAACCCCGCTAGTCCAACAACCTCCCATCGTGACTCGGCGAGCCAGTTGCAGTCATTCAATGATCCGAGGACGCTCTTCTGCCGCAACTACCGCCGCTGCTCCCTGCTCGCTCGTCCAGCGCTTGGGTTGATAGTTTCAATCTCACCTAGATCTTCCCAAGTGGAGACCTCCATAGTCGCTCCCAGCAGCCACTGCATTCCTCATTCATTGAGAGAATGTCAGAACAACCTCTTGCATGCTTTCAGTTGTCCTTCATATGCGGCATACCGATAAGTTTCAGAGGAGGAAATGACCTCACCACACTCCACGAGGCTGCTTTTGACATATGTGGGCGTCCTTGGCGGTGCATCTGCTGCCACCAATGCACTGTCGCCATCTGATGGCCTTTGTGCTGTTCTGTGGCCATATCGTGGCCTTCGTGCTGCACTGTCGTCATCATGTGACCTCCGTGCAACACTTTCGTCATTACGTGACCTTCGGACCTCTCCGTCGACTGGAGTTGGTAGAGATTAGATGACTTGCAGTTGCCAAGTCGACCTCCGAATTACGGGATATACATAGCCCCAGATATTATGGTACATCTGCATAGAGGGGCTCTTTATCAGTGTGGCCACCACCTCCGATCTGAGACCGGGAATCAATCATTCAGCATATCAGGTTTGTCAACCCGAACGGCTGCAGCACATCGAGTTCGTCAACCGCGGCTGTGTTTATATTAGAGAAGTCCTTGGCCAGAACGACAACTACCTCCGGAAAGATGACCGGGAGTCTTTCAGCATATAGCAGTCCTTCATGAATATTGCCAGCTCCTCCGGTAAGATGACCGGGAGTCTTTCAGCAGATAGCAGTGTTTAATGAGAATTGCCAGCTCCTCTGGTGAGATGACCGGGAGTACATGAGCAGGATCGTGCAGTCATTCCAAAGAACGATCAGCAACTCCGGTAAGATAACCGGGTCTTTATGAGCACTTTGTGGCCCTCAATAACAATGGCCAGCTCCTCTGGCAAGATGACCGGGTCTTCTTGACTATGACCAGCTCCTCTTGAATGGGCTTTAACTTTTCGTCTCTTCGGTAGGCGTGCTTAGGAATTAGTCTCTGATCGTGGGAGGTAGCGCTGTTGCCTCGTATATCGTCTCTCGATTTCTCTGGACTTTGCCGCGAATCGACGCATTAGGGGTATGGCGATCGTATAGACTTCGACGATGGGTGCTCAATGTAGCTGTCGGTATTTGAACTCATCTCTGTCGACCGTGAATTGACGCGTTTAGGGGTACGGCAATCTTGTAGTCTTCGACACTGGGTGCTCAATCTAGCTGTCAGTATTTGAACTCGTCTCGATCGACCATATGCAATTGATTCTCTCGCTGTTCCTCCATCATCTTTTGCATGGGTGCAATCTCAGATTGTGTGGTAGGCTCGGGGTTGCTCAGGTTGTTGCCCAGACTGTCGCTCAGGTTGTTGCCCAGACTATCGTTCAGGCCATCTTCCCTGTCGGCAGTGTTTTCTTGGTCGTCGTGATCACTCTCGTCCTAGATTTCATCCTCCTGAAGTACGGAGACTCATCGGGAGAGAATAGGGGTTACTCAGCCAAGAGAGGATCGTAGGTTTCCGCTCTCGAACGTGTACTAGCCCAGCGCAATTGACCTCTGGCTGCTTTCTTAGGAGGCATAGTAGACGATTGGCGATAAAATTGCCATGCAGGCTGTTCGTTTTCTGTCCGTTGTGTCGTTTTTGACAGTAGGGGTAATACTCGTGTATCCTGGTGAGCGAAACGCATCCGATAACTCAACAATTAAATATAGTGTAAAGGCATGTAAGCCTACGCTTGAAGGCTGACGTATGATATGGTAATACGGTTGCACACGAGAGCGAGTGAGTATATATGTAGAATAGAGTGGTAAGATATTCAATACAGATCTAAGTGCCGTAGCGGCGACCTGTATAGTCTGCCGCCTACCCTGCCTCGGGTCACGTGTCGCCGTTACAATCCATGGACAGTTCTGGTAAAGAGATATTATAATATTTGCTCTGACAGAATATGCAAATTTAAAAGTCTGAATTTACTACTTAGTATTAGTCGTGATTAGGTATAATCTTTCTATTTAAGTATCAATAGAGTTTTGATATATTTAATATATATACTATTTTTAACCTGCTTATAGATTATTATGCTACTAAATACCTGAGTATAATTGTCTTTATTATTAAATTTACATTGTTAAATATAGAATATAGTATTTTTAAATAAGTGTAAACAGAGGATTCATAATGTTATGTCTTATTACAACTTTGTAATGGTATGGAAAATTGATCTGACTGAATAATACAAAAAAAAGAAATTCCTTTGACATTTAACATATCATGATCTATAATATTGTATTATACTATTCTAAGTGATGAAAGTCTAGAAGAGTAAATTTCAATTTGAATGAATCTGGTACTGGTATATATGAGGTATTCGCTCTCAATTTATACTTATTACAATACTCAAATACAATGTTTTCAGTTTGTTATAAACTATGAACAAGATATCAACAGATTTTTGAAATACAGTGAGAAATATATTGTTTTACCAAATAAGACTCTACTAATTATACTATTTGTAATGATTAATTTCAGCAAATATATTATTATTGATCTTTTTATGTTATGATACTGTTCAACTGAACTTGGCAAAATACCCCAAATACCATGGAAAAGTGGCAAATAAAGTATTCAGTATAAGAGATCGAATTTTGACTATTAATATGACAGTGTGTATGTGTTGTTGCTGCGTCTCGGTGGGTGGTGCATTGGTTGAAGTGCCTGACATTCGACTAGATTCTGATCCACTCGCACCTTGCAGAGGTGTTTGTGGAGCTATAATTTGCCGTTGTGGAAAAGCAGAAGAAGATGATAACTATACGAAGTGGGAAGTCATGAAGAATATCTAGTCAGCTTCAAGTCAAAATGGAATGAGTAACAGCAAACTTTGACGATCTACTCAAAATGGATCAGGCTGCACATCGGGGGAGGTTGCAGGGGTTTTCAAAGGTCCTGTGATGTGTAGTAAGTTGGTCTGATGTTGTCTATTTGTTTACTGGGATAAATAGAGGTGAATGGCAGCTGAAATCGCATCTTTGATGGATACAAAAAGGACATTCTACGACAGAAGGGATGTCGGGTGATATTTGTCTCAAGATATCCCCATGATCTTACATGTAACTGACATTCAAAATCAAGTCATGTTGCACGGTTAGCATTGCTATTCCCAATGAAGTGACAGTCAAAACGCTGATTTTACTTTGTCCAAGTTGATCAAGCGTACCAACATTGACATTAAAGATGTAGCTTGGCTCCCATAAGCAAAATGTGTTGGGGTCAATGGGAGCCCCTGGGAGTGTCTGAGAGTTGTCGGACCAGGATCCCAGGGTGGTCAAAGCGCACAGTTTACTGGCCCGATGCTGCGGCCTGAACATGCACCTGGGAGCACCGGAGGCAAGTTTGGGAGCGCCAACCACAAGCCTGGAAGCACCTGGGAGCACCTGGGAGCGCCGGCGACAAGCCTGAGAGCGCTGACCACAAGCCTGGGAGCATGTTGAATTGCTGTAGAGCAGTCTAGGAAAAACATCTCGTTTGGGAACACTGCTGGTGTGCCTGGAAATCATAGCTACTACTTATCATTCAACAATTTTTAAAACTTATGTATTCAGTTAGTATTCTCATCTATGTAGCTATGTATCTATATAGCAACCCATATACACACGGCATATCTGCACTGACTGCAGGTGGTGCTTGAAAGCAATTCGAGGCGCGCCTGAGGATGACGATCAGGTGAACTCAGTGATACACTCCGAGGCCATGATCGAGCGAGTTTGGTGATGCAATTGGTGAGCGAGATTCAGTTGACCCAGAGATGCACTGGGAGGCCGTGATGGAGCAAGTTTGTAGATGAAATTGGAGCACCAGATTGAGTGAACTCAGAGATGCATATTGAGGCTGTGATTGAGCTAATTTGGAGATGCATTTGGGGACCGAGATTGAGTGAACTCAGAGATGCACTAGGAGGCCATGATTGAGCGAGGTTGGAAATGCAATTGGAGGCGGTGAGTGAGCGATTTTGGAAATGCACTTTGAGGCTGTGATCGAGCGTGTTTGGAGATGTAATTGGAGACCGGGATTGAGTGAACTAGGAGATACACTCTGAGGCCGTGATCAAGTGAGTTTGGAGATGCACTTCGAAGCTATGATCGAGTGAACTTGGAGATGCACTTCGCAGCTGAGATCGAGCGAGTCTGGTGAAGCACTTATAGCAGGCTATGATTGAGTGAGATTGGAGGGGTACTTGGCGGTGGTTGATGAGGAGGGGATCGATGGGAGGTGTGCCAGGTGCTGAGACTCTGTTCATCGGTTAGTTCAGTCGGAACAGTGGGCATGTGATGAGGTGACTTTACCTTTGAAGCTCCTGTGGAGAACTGGCATGTGGCGGTCAATCTCTACGGAGGTACGCAGCAAGCTGAACCTGCATTCAGTGGTCAACTCAAAATCGTGACAATGAATGGACAACAGACAAACTCAGGTGTATGCTGTACTCAGTGCATGCTGCACTCAGTGTATGCTGCACTCGGTGTTTGCTGCACTCGGTGTATGCTGCACTCAATGTATGCTGCACTCGCTGTATGCTGCACTCAGTGTTAATCCATAATGATGGCATGGAGAGATAAAGAGGGATGACTTAACTTTGTGTTCTTGCGAGGATGATAGAGTTGAGGACAAGAAAGAGAGTAATGGGGGATGAAGATGACAAGGATATGCAGGATACGAGCGGATATGAGAAATCAGAAGTACAACTTGCCTGATTGGATTGAGAAGACCTCTTATCAGTGTTATTACCCACTGAATCGGGAATGGTTCCCGCCACATCGCAGATGATACATTGACTTGTACACGAAATTAACTTAAGTCCCAGTTTCTCATGATGATTTCCCCCATTTCCTCTGCTCTCTCTCTTTCTTGTGCTCAACTCTACCATCAATTAAGAACACGAAGTTAAGTAATTGCTCTCTATCTCTCCCTGCCATAATGATGGGTGAACACCGAGTACAGCATACACCGAGTTCAGCATCAACCCGAGATCGACAGTCTGACCCTCCCAGACAGTTTCCCATCTCTCAGCGGATGTTGTTGTACTCAACTCTCTACATTCTCACTATTACAAGTTAACCAATTAAGAGAGTCTCATGTTCCGTTGCGCCTCCTTCCAAATTGACTGACTGGAAGTGCATCTCCAAACTCATTCCCTCTTAGCGTCGGAGTGCATGTCTGAGTACACTCAATCCCGGCCTCCAGGTGCATGTCCAAACTAGCATGATCACGGCCTCCCAGTTGATCTCTGAGTTCACTCAATCTCGCTCTCAAATTGGATCTCCAAACTCGCTCGATCGCGGCCTCGAAGTTCGTCTCCAAACTCCCTCCATCTCGGCCTCCGAGTGCATCTCCAAGCTGGCTCAATCACAGCCGCAAATTGAGTCTCCAATCTCCCTCGGTCCCGGCCGCCAACTGCATCTCCACTCTCGCTCAATCACAACTTCGCAGTTCATCTCTTGATTCACTCAATCCCAGTCTCCAATTGCATTTCCAAACTCGCTCGCTCACAGCCTCAGAGTGAATCTCTGAGTTCACCCAATCTCGGTCTGCAATTGCATCTCCAAACATACGCGATCACGGCCTCAAAATGCATCTCTGAGTTCACTCGATCCTGGCCTCCAAGTACATCTCCAAACTCCCTCAATCACGGCCTCCAAGTGCATCTCTGAGTTTACTCGATCTCGACCTCCAAGTGCAGCTGGATAGAGTCGCTCGATTGCGGCCTCGAAGTATATTGTTCAAGAGCCACGGTGGGTGTACAGAGATACAGGGGTAATGGAGGTGGACTGAGCGATGTGGAGTATATGTTTGGAAGACCCTAGGGTAGATAGACATCATCTCATTTTCATCTCATCTTAACATACAACGAAAATACACACTCCATCTGTCCCAACTTTTGGTTACATTCGCTCTTTCCGTGATTTGTGGATCCACTCTATTGCGTGAATCGTCTGGGCCAGGTAGTTTCATATCTTCTCACCTTCTTCATATGCTGCGCAAGATAGAACTGCTTAGTCTCACGAATTTCGTTTGGATGTCGCGAGAGGTGTGGCGGAATGTTGATCGTGGGCTCTCTGCCTTCTAGCTCTGTTGTTTCACCGCAATGGCCTCCAAGCGGCCTATCTCTAGATCCTCTGAATGGACGTCTCCAGATGCTCCTCCGGTTATGCTCGACTACGATCTGTGGCCAGATGGACCATATGTATATATACACAGATTCATAAATAATGCATGCCATATTATGAGGTAGCGAATCTTGTGACTGTAACAAAGACGAATATGATAGACGACATGCCTTGTGCTTATGGAACCCTAAGAACTACTGCTTTGGAAATACAGCACCAAGTCTCCCGCAAAGCTGCACAGCGGTCTCAGATACTCTCGAAGTCTCCCACAGATCTGCGCAGAGGTGTCACCTACTGCAAAATTTGACTATCGTAATAGTCAAATCTCGTAGTGTCCTGAATATGCCTCCATAACTGCAGGAGCTTTCAGGAGCACCTGAGAATGCTCTTGCAGAGTCTGAGAGCACTTTGCAATGCTCCAAGGGGGCCTGGGAGCATCTGGAAGTACTTAGAACTGCTGGTGAGGTCTACCGGAGTGTCTGGGAGGGTTGCATGTGGCTTCCGGACTGATTTGAATTTTGCTGATGCCATGTAGTCCGTATCATGCAACATCAACCATCTCCCGTATCAACAGAGTCAACACAAAATAGAATGGTCAATGTGCCAAGATAGAACCTTTGGCCACTCCCAGTGGGGCAATATGGCACATCGACAAACTGATCAACACAATGATGTCATCATGTGAATGAAGGCAAGACTGGTTTGGAGGCGGAAAGGGACCGAGCCTTAGCAGCATTGTTCAGCCTACGTTACAAAAAGAAGCTTGGGGTGGAGAAAAGACGGGAAACGCACTGTTCAAGCAATGAGAAGAAAGAGAAATGGATTGACGATTATGTGGATAGAGAGACTGCTGTGGCAAGAGAGCGAGTTGTAGTCAATGAGACAGCGATTCAGCAAGAGCAGAATGATACATGATGGGCTGAAATTTTGGGACTGACTGCCAGAAAGCCCGAAAGAACATTCGAGGTGATGTTGAATGCTATTGGAGACAGTCCGAGCGATCTTGCAATTTCTATCGATGGGGAGGATGTGGAAGTTACAGACAATGATGAAGATGATTCAGAGCTGTACAGGATGAGTGATGATGACCAACCTCGCTGGGTGATGGGCACAATCACTAAATCAGTACTGCACTGGATGGAGAGCTTTCAGCAGAAGCAGATGAGGATTGACCAACTGACCCAACCGGGATGGGGTGATGCGGCCGATTACTTCCGTGTGAGTGATATGTTGCACGGTAAGGCCGAATTGAGAATTCCAGCTGTCGTTAAACTGCAAACATACACGGTTGTTGTCGCACCTGCACCAACAACCATTGGACAGCTAATGTAGTCTCATGATACAGTCCCCGGAAATTTGCAAGGGACTTCTTGACAAGGAAGTAGTCATATGAGGCTGGGTGCCGGGAAACCACAGTCACAGGAAGACATGAGGTCTCTTCCCCCCAACGCAGTGCCAAATTCGGTGCTGATCAAGAAATCAATGCCTGTTAAGCCTGTAAGCGTTTGCTTCAGCATATAATCTGCCTAGCTAAGTACCAGATACGAATCAGATTCGGACCAAGAAAGGGTGATGGGTCCTGCCTCAGCAGAAGAAAATAGTGGCGCATTGCAAATTTTGACCACATATCTCTTCGAATTGCAAATAGTGCAAACATTTTGTTACCTGTCACATCATTCTTAATTTCAGTGACCAAATTGTGAGACATGATAATTCATTGGTGCCTGTGCAAGGGTGGCATGGGCCAAGCGAGAGTTCTAGACTCCAAATCGAGTCGATTGAGGACTAACGAACCTGATTTCGTCCCACCCATTACAGTTAAGTGAGAAAGCAAAATCTAAATTCATGATGAAATTTACTCACATAGTTGGAGTCAGCGATGTCATACTAGTCATAGAGGGAGCGGTCAATACCCAATGCAAACCCGGACGAATGACGACCGTAATGCTGCATACACCAATGCATCCAACTGCATAACATGCCGCTCAGGCCGTGTGCACATGGTCAAGATTGTGAAAATAGCTGATTCTATGTCATGGAAACCGAGGAGGAGGAGCTGGACGAGGAAAGGTGAGGAAGTCGGGCTATATTAATCAAAAACTAGTAAATGGATCTAGATGCCATTAATTGCCGCCTGAAAGCGCTGGAATGTGACAGCACCACGTCATCCATCACTCAGATGGTGTGTGCGATGGTGGATCAGAAAATCTGAGGAGATGAAGCTTTTGGATGCAAATGAGTATTTATAGAAACCATATATTGACTGCCAATAACAACTATATGAATTCTGGCTTACAATTATTGGGTGTAAAATGACTGTTAGGAGGTGTTTAAGGTGAGCATCAACGGAGGATCAATGATTTACCGTCGTACACTATCAGCAGTCAAAGTGCTGCATAGTGATATCCTACCAAAGTGTAAGTATTGGTCATCTTTTTGGTCAAAAAAGATTGCAGCACACTCGTTGCCCCATCCTAGAGATGAGTGTCAATGGATCATCAATAATTTTTGGTCTTGTATCATGGATAATCGAAGGGCTGTGCAATGTTCCTAACCCATAATCAATATACTGGCCGCCTTTCTTGGCAAAAATGCCAGGTATGACATTACTACTATCTCCTGGAAATGCTCATCAGGAGAGCGTCAACAAATATTCGACTTGCATCATAGATAATCGAAGGTCTGTGCAATGGCATTACCTTATAATTGAATGTTTAGCCACCTTGCTTGCCAAAAATGCTAGCGATGCTATCGCTACTATCTCTTAAAAATGAGTGCCAATGGAGCGTCAACAATGTTTGGTATTGTACCTTGGATTGACCAACTGCCGTGCAACAACATTGACCCATAATTACAGTATTGGCCGCCTTTATGGGGAAAAAATGCAAGTGACCATATCACCACCACCTCCTAAATATCAGCGTCAACAGTGCGTCAACAGTTTATGTGGGAGCTTGGTAGGCTACACAGCAATGAACTGCGTAGCATCGTTGCTAAATCGAGATTTCAACAGCGAGTCTATTCAGTCTGTCCTTGTATACAACTTCAGAAATGTGCATGCAATGTCTCACAGGTCTGACTTTTTTTCGAAAATGCTAGTTTCAATATCACTACCACCTACTAAAAATGATAGTTAATCGAGTGTCAACAAGTTTTAGTCTTGTGACTTGGACAATTTACAGGTTGTGCAACAGTGCTAATCCATAATTGAGCAATTGTCTGCCAATATAGGCAAACATGGAACTAACGATATCGCTACCGCCTGCTAAAAATGATCATCAACCGAGCATCAACAGTTATCATGGCGCATAGTATGCTACACAGAGACGAACTGCACTACATCGTTCCAAAACGCTGTTTTTAACAGTCAGTCTTTTCAGTATGCCCATGTATACAACTTCACAAATATGCTTGCAATGTCTCACAGGTCTGACTGTTTTCATGCTCGTAGCTCTAGAGTCAATATTCAACAAGCCGCGCTGTACAGTTCAATCCGTTATCTGTTGACAGCCTCTCAAGTCGAATTGGACAGTTTTCAAATTCCTCGCACCATGTCAGATTCCAAATCTGTAAATACCTCATTGTTAGAGGTTATGGTATCTTCCTGACACCAATGGGCCTTTATTCGCGATGTGAGCGATCTTACTTTACAAATCATATTTGATGCGTTGTGGGCTTCCACGAATGTGGGCTCGCAGTGTCCCATTGCTTGGAAAAATTCTAGACATGCGCCTAGATGGAGATTCAATTTGCATTGCGGAATTGAGGAGAAACGCATCACCGGCATCGTATGTATCATCTGTCATCGAGCTCGTTGCCATCCATCAGATCATGGGACCAGCTGGATTGGGAATCACTTGCTGGCAAAACACACATCGCAGAGTTAAATGAATTAACAGAGTCAGAAGTCACTGAATTGACTACTTCAACTGTTGATGAAACAGCTTTGGCTATACTGAGGGGACAAGGTAGTCAAGAAATTACAATAGTAAGTTCGCAAAAGAAATTCATATTCGATATTTATATCTTATCTATACTGACCGCATAAACAGTCAAAGCACTCCAAACTGGCATCTAAGGACTTTGTAACAGCCGAATTTCACCAAGACACCAGGAATTGCTACCTCATGTCAGGATTTGTTTCAGCTCATATTCCATGCAACACTATATCAAACCTGGAGCTATGGGGGTCATGTGATGCATTATGTAGTGAGCTGGTGCTACCATCCGCCAGCACCTCAGGATCATCTGCTGGAGCAAATACTCACTGATAGTGGATGGAATTAAGAAGTAGTTGCCATAAAGAAGTAAAGTTAGTTTAGCTTTGGATGGGTGGACATCAACAATTGAACTAGCCATTGTATCGGTCCTTGCTTACCATATGGATCAGAGTGGGGCATTGCGAGAAGTACAACTCGCACTCGATGAGGTTGATAGCCTATTCTCTTCCTATTTTGCAAGCTAATTCAGGATAATAGGTCAAGGGTCAACATGCTGGTAGCCAAACATTTGAAGGAAGTTATTGATCGTTTTGAGCTTACCGATGGTGGTTTGCTTGGCATTACAACACATAATGCTTCCTCCAATTACACAATGACTCGGGATCTACAATGAACCCTTCAAGTCTCTGGAATCGATTGGCCTGCATTGAGGAACCACATACCATGTATCGCGCACGTCAATCAGCTTGCTTTGGGTGCATTCATGAGCAGTCTCGGTGTAAAAGGCCACACAACCCCATGAGCATGATCAGCAATTTGGAGAGAACGAAAGCACAGAGAATGGGAAGAGACAAATACTTCGAAAACAGGGCAATGCTAGAATCAATAAGGTGTCGGCCATGAGACCAGGTTTAGCAAAGATAATTTAGAAAGTACGTATTTGAAGTGATTTTGACAGTCCTGATACTGACCTTGATATAGCAGCGAATGCTCGCTGTATTGGTTACACTGAAACCTGGGCATCGAAACGAGTACATTGACTATCAAAAAGCCAAACTACGAATCGTGGTTCTGCCAATTAGGGATATGTAGACACAGTGGAATTCGACACTGGAGTTGTTTGATCAAGTCTACCGATTACGAGAATTCCCCCACTGGTTGCTCAATCATCCAAAATTCAGTGACTACTGGCCACTCCTCACAACACAGCATGAATGGACCATTGTCAGGTACCTCATGGAAGCTTTGAGGCCATTCTGAAGTTGGTTTCTGTGGATGTCAAAACGGTATATGGTTACTCTGCATCACGCTCATCAGCAACGACCCTAGTTTCCATCAGAAACACCCGGGTGTTCCGGACGGCTCTGACGGCTCTGACGGAACCTCGTACCCTCTCACCGAGAATTACACGCTACCTGTCGCGTTGCACACGTACCTCCTGTACGTTTTGGTGACATATACGCACCATCAGAACGACACATGTGTTACACTCTTCACATTCGCTGCAGTTATGCTGAAGCCGTTTTTTCTCCGGCCACCGCTTCTTTGGAAATGCTGCGGGTGCACCTGGAAATCATAGCTACTACTTGTCGTTCAACAATTTTCAAAACTTATGCATTCAGTTTGTATTCTCATCTATGTATCTATGTATCTATATAGCTACCTATCTACACACGGTTTATCTGGACTGGCAGCACGCGGTGATTGTCCTCCGTTACCTCTGTATCTCCGTACACCTGCCGTCGCTCATTAACGATGTACTTAGAGGCTGTGATTGAGCGAGTTGAGAATTGCACTTGGAGGCCGAGATCGAGTGACCTGAGAGATGCACTTAGAGGCCGTGATCGTGCGAACTTGGAGGCCGTAATCGAGCGAGTCTGGAGATACATTTGGAGGCTGTGATTGAGAGAGTTTGGAGATGCACTTGTAGGCCGTGATCGTGCGAAATTGGAGGCCGTAATCGAGCGAGTTTGAAGATACACTTGGAGGCTTTGATTGAGCGAGTTTGGAGATGCACTTGGAGGCCGTGATCGTGCGAAATTGGAGGCCATAATCGAGCGAGTTTGGATATACACTTGGAGGCCGTGATTGAGTGAGATTGGACGAGTACTTGGAGGCGGTCGATGGACGGCACGCCCGGTGCTGAGACTCTATTCATCAGTTAGTTAACTCGCATCCGTGGGAATGTGACAAGGTGACTTTACTTTTCAGCTCTCATAGAGAGCTGGCTGATGGCGGTCGATTGTGTAGGGAGGCATGCTGGAAGCTGACGCGACATTCAGGGGTCAACTCGTAATTATGAGAATGATGGGAAGACAAACAATCTTGGGTGGATGCTGTACTCGGTGTATGCTGTACGAGGTGTATGCTGTACTTGGTGTATGCTGTACTTGGTGTATGCTGTACTTGGTGTATGCTGTACTCGGTGTCAACTCATGATCATGCCATGGAGAGATAGAGAGGGATGACTTAACTGTGTGTTCTGCGATGATGGTAGAGATGTGGATGAGAAAGAGAGAGATGGGGGATGAAGATGAGAACGATGTGGAGGATACGAGCGGATATGAGAAATCAGGGGTACGACTTGCCTGATTGGGTTGGGAAGACCTCGTATCGGTGTTAT
>Ga0307515_10000461_pt1 | contig 97192 bp, 83 predicted proteins | sample 17_EM_MG_FD_194513 | JGI IMG/M metagenome (GOLD analysis project Ga0307515, IMG submission 194513) | Populus trichocarpa ectomycorrhiza microbial communities from riparian zone in the Pacific Northwest, United States - 17_EM | ecosystem: Host-associated > Plants > Roots > Unclassified | place...
AAGCTCTGTCCTTATATACATGAGAGCCTGGAACTCCATGGAAGTCCATGGAAGCTCATGATTGCAAATACCAGTGGCGGTGGCGAGTGAAGACTCATGGATGAGTCTACGACTATGAGTCCGTAGCCTGTGAGTCAACTTGGTGATCTCAGTGTACCGGCGACTTCCTCTCAGGTCATATAGTAACAAGTAATATTCTATGCACCTAGTTCATCATGACTCCCCAAACCCGTCATCATGATCCATTGCCAATGTCCATAATTGCATCCATCCTGACAAGCAAAACTTCACAAAGTAGCTTCTCTCACCATTTGCTCTCGCAAGAAGCCACCCGATGCTACCCCGACGAACTCTCCCGCTCTCCCCAGGTTCTTTCGTCATTATCCTTCTGCACCTGTCGTTGACCTTCGGAACAACAGCACTACACTATCTAAATCCCCAAGCTGACAAATATTTCATCCCGGGAGGCGCCGGCATGGCTGCCATTGTTTGTATTGGTCTGATTGCGGATTCTCTGGAGGAGCTTAGATGGAGGAGAGAGGTATCAGATCAGGAAAGTTCGGTCAGAGATATGGTGATCTAGAAACGTCCCCGAGAATACTGTACTAGTCATTGTAACTGGGACGTCAGAAATCAGTAAAGAGTGTCCATTTCATCTTTTAATGGTATCGGTCAACATCAGAAGGCCATTGTCTCATAAAATTTTGCTGTCAGTATGGGTAGGTAATCTTGACTTTTCCTTACGAAAAGCGAAGTATGTCAGAAGCTATCCCCTGGACCCTAGCCTGCCCGTTATTATAGACTTTCAATATGACTATAATGAAAAAATTGGGCGCTGCTAGTCATATCAGTACCAGCCCAAATTTCCATGCCCATCCATCACCAGGTTGTCAGAAATCGACCCACCCGATAAACCGGTAAAGTATGCGGTATTTCCCCTCGATTGTAGTAAATGTGTTTCGAAGCTCCTGCGACGACTCGGGCCCACATAACAGTGGGATTCAGAAATCCTACTCGGGGAGAAGTGCTCCTCGACCGTCGGAAATGAGGGCCTCGGAAGTTCTAGTTGGGAAACGAGGCTCGCCTATCTGTAGAAGGTGGAGTTGGCTTTCGTCTCTCTCCTCCGTATCTTTATTGAATACATGTCACTATATATTTTGTGTTCTGACACGAAATGAAATCCGAACACGAGTGCCAAGTTGTGACTGATGATATCGGGGGATGACAAGGAAAAATCTTCATCACCATGATAAGCCAGCAACCCAATAACTCTGTCCTCAGTCGGCAATGCAGTACCCCAAACGGCCAACGAGCGACACCATGATTCCATGTTACGTTCAATCGGATTTCCCAATAACTCGTGGGATTCTTTTCGTCAGATCTCGAGTTTCCTTTGGTTTCCTCATTACTGTACCGGGCTTTGTGCTTCATACGTAATCAGTAATCAAAAGGGGTATGGTATAAAAGATTTCTGACTTGGTAATCGTAATCAAGGAGAGTATGAGTGCAGCTAGCTGTAATCAATGGGGGAGGTAACTTGTGCTGAATTAATTACAACTTGAAATACATGCAAAAACTACAATCTATGTCTATTCCTGGTGAACCAACAACCACTTTCAACAAGTATGATCTTCGGAAACTGTAAGCCTACCCAGTATGAATCATTCTGCCATGTAATCAATACCCCGGGTACGAAGCACAAAGCCCGGTACAGTATATCCTGTTATTCTTTGCCGGCACACATTATATAGACTAGATTCTGGGCTCTATAGCTTAAGATCAGCAACCGCCTATCCGTCTCCAGATGCTCCTCTCGTCCTTTACGGCTCCTAAATGCGTGTATACTGTGGGAATCGCGCATCCACGGATCCCTTCTAATTCTAGCATCATCCATCTTAGCTGGCTAGTCGACTGTATTCAATTATGTCGGGCAGAAGTTTGCCGTGACCCGAAAATTAGAGCTCAATAGAGAAACTGTGTTCGGGGTTAGTTATAAATAGCTGACTTCGTGTTCAAATATACCGAATCTCTCTTCCAACCAGCCTAGGGGATATATATACTTATCTTACGTATACCATGTTTAGAATTGACGTTATGCTGCACCTGGTGAAGCCATCTCCTCCTCGAATTCGCAAAGCCGTAGAGTGCAAGGTGTAGAGAGTGTGGTAAAGATGGAAGGCAAGAGAGAAACAGGGAATTAAATGTACACAAATGCCAAGGCGTGGGACCTAAGGCGGTCGGGCGGGCAACAGGCTGGAAAGCAGGGGAAGAAGGGCTCGCGACTTTGCTTTTGTTTCCTTGTGTTATGAAAGAAGCGGTGATGGACTTCCTCGCGGTTATCGAGGTGGGGAAGTTCCCCGCACCGCCCAGCTGAGCTGAGTTTAAGTGTGCGCTTGTCGCTCCTTTCTATTCTTTTGCTCCGTGTTCTATTGTTTGAATTATAAAGGAGAAGGGTGGAGAGAGGGAAGTCGGACACTGTCATACTCTAGATTGAGTGAATACAGTATGATTAAAACAAAAAACAAGGACGTGGAGCTACTAAATGGTCCGTACAATGTAAAGTTGATAGCACTGGCGCGGGGAGTAAAACAATTACTACCTAAGCTACTACATATTTTAATCGTTTACATCCCCTCATTAATTATAATTAATTCCTGTGGCCTCCTTTGGACTTCACCCGCTCTGCTTCATACGACGGTGAGAGGCTATGATGCAGGATCTGATTAGATGATTGATTAGATGCAGGTCACAAGGATTAATGTAGCAAGACGCGAAAGGAAAGTCTGGTATACGATAGCGCACATCTATTCCGCCCTCGAACCACCTCTAACCAACTCATCGCTCACATACCAGGGCGCCATCAGATTTCCACCTGTTATGTAGCCCGAATTCGAACGGCCATTCCCGAGATGGTGCGTAAGAATCTTGCAAAATACGAAGCTGCTGTTAGCTAACCTAGATTACTATCTTTCATGTAAGCTTCATACATGCTGACGAGGGCTTTGAGCAGGGCAGGAAAGAAGGCAGGGTCGCAACACATTCTGCTTAATGCTTACTTAAAAAAAGCATTCCCACCAGGCACGCCAACCATGCGCCATGCGTGTCAGGAACGGCTGGGACGGAACTGGCTGTCATACATATGCATGCCGTTATCGATACGAAGCAGCCATTTCCACTCACAGTATAATCAGGTTGGATGAGCTCCCATGTCAATAAATAAATTACCCGTTCTATTCCCTAGATAAAAAGAGTGAAAGCCCACACAAAAATCTCCATAATGCTCTCCTAATTGATGCAACTTCATGAATCTTAAAAAAAAAAGCAACACCCTTAACAAATGCAGAAAATCCCCTCCAAAAATGCAAAACCCAAATGCTCCATACCATGCTGAATAAAAACGAAATGCATGCCCCACCCATCCCAATCCTTCAATTTGTCAACCGCATCCCCTCCCAAACCCACAAACAATGAGCGCATTTAGTAGTCATTCTTGGGCTTGTAGTAGCCATTGTAATCGTTATTATAGTCGTTATTATAGTCGTTATTATAGTCGTTATTATAGTCGTTATTATAGTCGTTATTGTAGTTGTCCTTCGGCTTGTAGTAGCTATTATCGTAGTTGTCGTAGTTGTCGTTATAGTTGTCATAGTTGTTATCGTTCTTTCCGTCGAAGGGCGGGATAGCCTGACCATTGTCCTGGCCAGCCGTTGCGAGAGCCAATTGCTTGAACTTCTCAAACGTATTCTCGGGGGTCGGGTTCAACGCAAAGACCATTCCCTGAGAACAGTGAGTGGCCTGGCGGCAGAAGAACCACAGAGGCTTCTCATCGCGGACGTAGAACTCCCTGGTGATTCCTTTCTTGTTGTCAGGGTTTGGGACGAAGTCGGTATCAAAATCTCCATTAGGCGTGCACGGTGTCTGGAACTCGGAAGAAGTAAGGGTGTGGTTCTTCTCCATGAACTCGAAGATGATCTTATCACCTTTCTTCGCAACAAGCTGCGGCGGATTGTAGGCAAGGATTCCGGGTCCTCCAACGACAACCTTGTGAGTCTCCACGTAGTTACGCTTCCAGTACTTGTCGTGGTGCTTGTTGTAGTCCTTGTCATCGTGCTTGTCGTGGTATCTACCGGGCTTGTAGTGCTTGTCCTGGTACTTGTTGTGATACCTGTGTCCGTCGTAGTAGTCGTGGTCATCCTTATATGAAGCAACGGCGTCACGCTTCCAGTAGTCCTTGCCGCGATGTTTGTCGTGATGCTCGTCATGGTATCTGTCGTACTTGCCGGGCTTGTGGTGGCTGTACCCGTCGTAGTGCTTATTGTGATACTTGTAGTTGTAATCGTAGCCGTGATCATCAGGACTGGCCACAGCATCACGCTTGTTGTAGTTATTGTCGTTGTATTGATACTTGTCGTGCTTGTAGTCTGGCTTGTAGTTGTGCTTTGAATCCCACTTATCGTCTGACCTGGCAATCACGGGCCCGCTCTCACTGTTGGCCACTGGTGTAGCGAAGGCCACACTCGCAAATAAAGCGATAGCTACAAGTGTTAACTGCATCGTAGAGGCGGTTGCAGTCGAGATCTAGGTACTGATATCGATATGAAGATGAGGTTGGAAGTTATAGGTTTTCGTCTGGGTCCGAAAGAAAAGGAAATGGAAGATGTTGAAAACCCAAGATATTGGAGCTGTGAAGACGAGGAATGAGATGGTGGAATAAGTTGATGAAGAGCGACGAAATAGAGCACTTAAGTATATGGTGCTTCTGACGACTCAGACGACACATTTATCGTGGCAGTTGTTGGCATCCGTTTGCTGCATGGTGAGCTATCTCGTCATCTACTATATTCATCCATCGTCTATATCCTTGCGGTATACAGTACGTATACCGGTGAGCCTTGATTCCAATCCCAGATTGTTCCCAAATAAATCCTACCATGATTAGTTTCGTTCGTATTTGGTAATGAAGGTCCAGAAGAATGCAGCGATGTTCGTCAGCATGGAAGTTGTGGCAACCCTAGACATGTCAGTGCTAAAATTAGTGAAGCCGCATCGCTCCCGTAATGGGGAATTGTGGCTCATCGGTTGCCAAACAGGGAACTGTGGCTCACCAATGGCCAAGCGAAATAAGGCTGCATGGGTGCTTAGCTGCAGCCACAGTAAGATCTAGAACAAGGTGAGACAACTCTATTTTCCTGCTGCATGCATCATGCACTGTTTCAGTGCCATTAATATGCAGCCTGCGTAAGTACAGTACTGCAGTCAGTACATGAGCCACTATGCTTCAGTCACTTCGAGTGGGGTAGTTTTTGTTTGGGTAAGATGACCGGCCCCGGAGTTGCATATTACTCAATGTCACTGACAGACAGCTTTAGTCGGGGGATCCACTCTGCATGACCCGAACCCACTCAGCTGATAGACAGACCAAGTGACGACGCGACATCACGTCTCTCATTCTGGGGAGATTAGGGTTCAGAATCGTCAGCATGGGCAACAAAAGACGCCGACGACGCCGACGCCTTGATCACTTCGTAATGATAACGTTAACTACCTGCTATAGATAGACATCTCCTAAGTAGAGGAAGGTAGGAATCGAGGAACCGATGACTCTGCCACGCCAGTACCCTGGAGCCTAGGTATCGCAAGGTGTAGAGCCAGCCAAGCTGGTCATGATCACCAGGATTCCGAAATTGGTGGTTATAGAACACCCTAGGCAGCTAAAAGTGTTTTACACAACTCGCACCCGATTTTGACTTGATAGGAACCTTTAGATGGCAAATCGAGCGTTTTTGGCCTTCTCAGCAGCGGCTTGATTAACTTCAACTATTTCTTTAGAAAGATCGACTACTATCGATTAGACTCCTGTGCGCACTTGACCTGCAAGTAATTGATATGCCTTCTTGACCCGGCAACCCGTGCGCAATATTGATGGCGACAACGGGAAATCCGAATCGAGGTCCCAGACCAAGGTTTTAGCTTGACCATTTCACGGTGGTTCCCCAAAGACTGAATCCTTTATCATCTTATCATCCATGCAAATTATTACTCTCTCCATAAACTCCGCCTTTTGTCTTGACTTCCAGCACCAGACGTACGATCCGAAGTGGGTGAAAAAGAAACGCCAAAGCCGCATATTTTAGTGTTACCGTAGGGTTGAACCCGCACTGGCGCAGTCGTCGATTGTGCAATCCCTTTTTAATTCTCACTAGCCCAGCCGACCCAAGTTGCATATCAAAGCTCAAATTGAGCCAGCTCGCGGACAATGTTACAGCTGTCTTATCGTTCTCCACATGCATGTGAAATACTGCCGGGTCCAAACGACAAATGGTGAACATTAGGCTAAAAGTTGAAAGCCAACTTGGCGCGGCGTAAGCCGCGGTACTACAGCATCACCAACGGTCTAGATCTCGTCGTAGCGTGGGCTGCGCTAATATGCAGCCCTATACGGTCCAGGACAAAGTTTTTTCCACACCGAACAACCTATCGATATTCAGCTGCTGAAGTCCTGTCAGCACCGGCGCAGCTGAAATGTCGGCCCCGCATGAAAATCTTACAACTCCTCAATTTAATGACCGATAACAGCCACGAGCTGACAGGCGTTTGGTTTATCGAGGGATTCAATAAGCCCCATGCATGAGCTGCATGAAAGCTATTCTTTGGTAAGAAGTGGTAGTATTAGGACGATTGAATGAATGCCGAATTGAAATGCATATACTGAGTAGACATGCATTCAGATAGATTCACGGATAGAAGAGTCATTAAGGCCATGTTCAAACAATTCCGCGCCATGTCATTATCAACCAAAAACTAGATAAGATTTTCCATTTTCCAAGGACATTAAACCCAAAACCGACCATAAAAGCCCCACAAGAGAAGAGAAGGAGATCCCCCCCGCCCCAGCCGGTCCACCTCATAAATCATAAAGGCGTACCTCTAACCATGCAATGCAGAAATTAATAAGAAAAAATTAGAAAACCCAAAACTCAAACCTTGCCATGCTATAACCATTATCCTCCCTAAACCCGCCTTTTGTCCAAAGTCCTCTAGCTCCGCAACCGTCGATATATGGCTTAGTAGTAGTTCTTGTAATCTTTGTGGTCGTAGTCGTGCTTCTTGTAGCCGTAATCTTTGTGGTCGTAGTCGTACTTCTTGTAGGGCTTGTAATCGTACTTCTTGTATCCGCCGTATCCGTAGTCGTGCTTCTTGTATCCGTAGTCGCTCTTGTAGTCGTTCTTGTAGTCGTTCTTGTAGTCGGGTTCTGCCTCACGCTTCTCGATGGGTTCGGCCTCAGCAACGGCGTCACGTTTGTTGTAGTACTTGTCGTGGTGTTTGTCGTTGTAGTACTTGCCGTGGTTCTCGTGCTTCTTGGGCTTGTAATCGTACTTCTTGTATCCACCGTATCCGTAGTCGTGCTTCTTGTAGTCCTTCTTGTAGTAGTCGCTCTTGTAGTCGTAGTTGGGCTCAGCGTCACGCTTGACTTTGGAGTAGTAGTCCGAGTAGTAATCATCCTTCTTGTAGTAGTCGTAGTCGGGCTCAGCGTCACGCTTGACCTTGGAGTGGTAGTCGTAGTAATCATCCTTCTTGTAGTAATCATCCTTCTTGTAGTAGTCGCTCTTGTAGTCGTAGTCGGGCTCAGCGTCACGCTTGACCTTGGAGTAGTAGTCCGGGTAGTAATCGTCCTTCTTGTAGTCCTTCTTGTCGTCCTTCTTGTAGTCGTAGTCCTTGTAGTCGTAGTTCTTGTAGTCGTAGTCGCCAGCCTCAGGTGCAGGTGCAGCTTCACGCTTTTCGACGTCACCAACTGCTGGAGCGGCAATAGCCGCACCGGCGAGAAGAGCGATGGTTGCAAGAGTGAACCGCATTGTGGTGCTGGTTGTAGAAGTTTTGCTCGAGGTCGAGTAGTGAAAGTAGAGATAGAAGGAAGCTGTGGATAGGAATTGAAACTGTGAGGATGTAGAGTGGGTTGAGGAAAAAAAAAAGGGACGAGGAGGGGAGAAGCGGGCGGTATTTATCTTCTTAGAGGTCCTCTTGAGCTTTCTGTAGACCTACATATCACTGCCCGCATTGTTCGTTTGTTTAGTGTCAGCCTCGATACCTATGCTGCATTCAATCGATAAGTTCCAAATTGGAAAGGCTTAAAAAAGCAATATCCATCAAGGATTGGAATCTAGAGTAATGTGGAGATGTTCTGTGTGCTTGGGAGTCGTGGCATGTCAACACGCACTCTCTAAAGTTAGACTGCTCCGTCCAACGATTTGAAATGTGGCTCACAGGGATCCCAGAAAAAGCAAAAAATGGTGGATCACTCTGCGCCACATGGTGGGCGATTGGCTCTCTTATTCTGAGCCATGACAGCCGCAACATTCCCATTGACCGTTTATTTTAAGTGTGCATATTTTCAGTATGTTGTCATCATCATATGACTTTGCTTGGAACTAATTGTAATATTCTACATATCAGCACCCGCCATATATATTGTGGCAGAAAAAAGACTGGGATATCTTTTCGCTTTTCGGACTTGTTGTCAGCTCGCTAGATCAATCACCGTGTTTCAAGAAGTTCGAGAATTGCTGTGGCTATGTTTGCACCACATTAATCTGGTATGTAACCATGCAGTAGATTGTGGGGTACTTAGTTGTACCAACAGTGACACGGTAGCACCCTCAACCTACTATTAACGCACATCAGCCCAAAAGTATGCTGGCACCCAAACTAGCTGGTCACATAAAACCCCAAAAAATTGTCTCTGCATATACCACAGACTGTACGGCTGAAGAGTGAGACGTTGCCTAACATAGGTCGTCACTCGCTTCTTTGATTCGCGGCCTGAGCACATGCACCCAATCGACCCAGTAAGAGAAGTGACCTGGAATCTGCCAGTTTGTGGTCTGGTTGTCTATCAAATCGATGGCACCGGCAGCGGCTGAGGCGACCTGCATGATATCTGTTCGACGTACCTCCCGAATTAGTCAATTGGTGGGGAGCAAACCGAGTCGATTGGTTTGATATTATCACTGTGGAAAATGTATCCAATACATAGTGAACAAAAGGTATAGTCACAATGTAGATGTACCTACCTACTCTGATATTAGGGAAAAACATGTAATATTGTTACTTAGGCGTGCTGACACCAGTCACACGTGTACTTCTGCAAGCCGCTTACAGAGGAAAAAACCGTGTCTTATCCGTGGGGTCTGCCCTCTATTCGGCTGAATGAAGTAAGTTGTTGGATTTGTAACTCCTATATCCTTTGCCTGCCGGCTATGCAAAGAAATCAATAAATTCCATAGTACCGTAATGGAAGCCTTACTAGCATAGAATCTACTCGTTTGACAATAATAGCAGATGCCAACAAACCATCGCCACTGCAATGTGACGTGGGGCAAATTTCAACGTAGATGTTCAGTATGAGAAAGAATCCCGTAATCTGGGTTTTGATTCCATGAACTTCGGCATTCAAAATAATCCACTCAGCAGTCATGGGGGCCTGAGCTAGGTACGATAACATATCTTTCAGCCAGTGAGAACATTCATCCACCACCTGAGTATCAGGACAGTCAGATCGAGGCTTTACTAAACTGCTGATTCAACTGGGCAATAGTCAACAGCCTTGGATACGAAGTGGCCCTCAGCTGCAGGCACCTCACTAGCACGAGCCTTAGCGATGTGATGCACTTCGGGACGGATCACTACACTGTGATACTGCCGATAGTCTTTGTAGTCTATGCTCTTGACAACTCGTGAGTGTACACAAATCATCCGAAATATCCAACGAGCCTCCGGACCAACTTTTTTGGTTCTTTTGTTTTTCGGAATTGCGGCACAATCGTCGTCCGATCACACTAGGACTAACAGCCAACGCGGCAAGCTTGAGAGAATTCAGGTACAAGTGCGAAGCGAAGAATTGGGTTCATGTAAATAAAACATTAAAGCCATGAAGTTCGATATCTCTGCAGGGTACAATTGGATAGTTCACAAAGTACCCTCTTAGGGTTACACTGCATCACGCACTTCTGACTCTAATCACACATTGCATGATCTATGGTTTGGTTGGCCCATGGCCAAAATGGTGGGAACAGAACACACTCAGCCCTATAACCACAACTATATCCCTGCTCATAGCTGTTTTTTTTTTGAGCACATACGAGAACAGGGCATTAAAGGGTTTCTGCTCAGCCCCATCCTATACATATCTGCGCGGAACGGGTTGTCCACTGTAAAGTTCTTACAGCATATAGCATTGCCTTTATCACTCATCCCGTCTAGCCACGTCATACTTTAAAGCTACGGTATTTATATTACTAACCGAGATAGCAGGGCGAGTGTTTCCGATGAAAGGTACAGAATCGGACCAAACTCTCGCGAGATCAGTAACAAGGGGTGGAGAAACCCGCACCGCGTGTATTCAAAAACCCAGGGCTCTCCTCATACGCTCTGTTACTTCGCTTATTTACCAATACCTGATCGTCAAACTACGCAACACGTACCCCGGAATGACTCTCCTGCGGAGATGGATGTTCCGGTGGCCACTCGCACACATAATCTGCAAGATCCCAAAAGAATGTGCACGTGTTGCCAAATATGGAAGCAATCGAGGACAACGCGCAGAAAGACTGTAATGAGAAACCGATTGATGGACCCTGATTTGCCAACGCAATGTCGTGCAGCGAATTAGGTGAATACCTCACAGCCCACTTGTCACCAGAGAGAGCTTGCATGTAGCCTGGGCTGAATTCCAATGCTGTCTCCTGGGGCTTCAAAACCTTGAATGACGAACACAGCCAGTGAATTGCGCGTCAAGTAAATACGAGAAGAGGCTTAGGCTTGCTAATTGCGGAAGACATCGCGGAGAAAGAGGATCATATGACGCGGCATGGTCAATTTCAGCCTCTCGAAAACAATTCTTTTCCGTTGTTCGTTGCGGCAAGCGAGACTTTCCTCTATTTGGGGATCTCGTGGTTCGTATCTGAATCCTGATGCTTCTTCCAAGTTTGGATTCAGTTCCACTCAATATTGGATCCACTATCAACCCAGTCTTTTGCCCTTCGCACCTATTGCTTTCTCCCTCGGATTTGCTCCTCATACACTACAACGGCCGAAAAACAACTACAGACTCCCATTAGAGATTCGTTTGGTATAACCATGGCAGTTCTATATTCGGACTCTACTTTGAAAACTCTGTTGCAAATCATGTCGACCGCTTGAAAGTAAACTTTTATAGCAAGACTAGATGTATCTACCAACTGCAACTCTCAGTGTACAGTGTACTAACACCTATTCCGTCACCCAGTCTTCTACCAGAGCCGTGGAGAAGGTTCCTGAAACGGCCACTAAACGCCTCCCCAATACTGCTCAAAGATTCCCTAGATGACCTGCAGCGCTGGACGCATCTATGGACTGAAAAGTTGCTTGTGATCCTTTACTTTGTTGATTTCACGATGCAGAACCGTCACCGACGCCGGAAACAGTTGGGGAAGGTGAGAAGCGGGAGAAGGGGAATACCGTACTAAGCTGCAAAATACCAAGAGCCCGATCCCCAAAGCGCACCGGAACTCCCTGGTCCTTTGCTGGATCAAACTGACTAACTCGTGGTAGTTTAACCCTCAATTACTCATACCGGGAGTTGGCCTAGGTAACAGTTCTCCTACCGTCCCTCTTACCCCGTGAATGTTATGGAAGTCCGGGGTGTTGAGTACCTGATACTAGTAACAGAATTGCGAGGCTGTGTAGTTACATACTTAGTAACTTATACTGGTAGCCAGTTTACTACGCTCAGAGAGGTTTTGCCATCCCACCAACCATCAAAAGATAGAACTACAGTAATGATCCATTCTTAGATAGCATATCCAGTCGGTCTGCTGGTATTATGGCAAGGTTTGAGTACCAATTACGAAGTCTTCATCAAATACTTCAGATCGTTGATCCAGCAACACAAATCTATTCAATTACGTTGCCAAATATATTTAATAAAGTAATATATATATTTAGAAACTTTTATCGCAGTATCATTAACCCGAATTCTACCAGTCCCTGCAAACCTGGGTGTGCCATCTTGTTTATTAATATTTCATCCCAAAGCGGAATAACGCCGAAAGATCCAGAATACAAGGCACTGCTGAGATGAATCGAAAAACAGGGGTGCGGAGCAGGGGTTTTTTTAACTCCGATTCAAACCTTTGGAGGCAGTTGTATCTTCCTTTCTTAATTGCCAGATTTCGCTTCCTTCACAGTCTTTGATGGTGCAGCCAATAGATTACCCTTGATGGTGTCTCTGAGATTTGTCCTTCCCATATTAAGCAGTATTTAAACCGTGAAAGGCAAGATCTATGTATTTTTCGATTCATCTCAGCAATGCTGTATATCAACCCGGGGTTGTTTCAACTAATTGCAGCTTGCCGAGATGTGATTTCCACAAGGATAAAGCGATCCAGGTATCCCAGATCCTTGCGCTCGGGTCCAAATATGCCAAGTCTCAAGGTAACGTTGCTGTGAGACCGTTTTGACTAGAGCATACCCAGCGAGAATGGAGACGAAAGATCCAGCAAAAGCGATACCTCTTGCGGATTCTCCAGACCAATATCGCTCATTCGTTCCCGGTTGCATGTACATATACAATGCATTCATTGCTACGTATCATTCCTCATCGAGATTGACTGCGTGAACGGTAGACAGCCCAATTGCCTCGCCGATCATGAGGTCAGAAGAAACCACCACTAACAAGATAGTCTTAGGTACCGAAACTAAGGATTGAGAAATGGCCTGCAGGTTCTGCAGGTTCTACAGGGATGTCAAGCCTAACACTTTGTCAAACGTAGGTATAACAAGTTGCACCTAACGATAAAAAACAAGAAGTTTCGATATTTTGGCCTCAAAACTGCGTTCGATACTATTTCGGGATACGATTCCCTTGTAGCCAGTCAGTTTTGTCCTGTTCACCTTGGGAGGGATCTTTATAACGAGAGAGTTCTTATGGCCAGGCACGACCTCATGTACTGCCAACAAATGTACATGTATGTCTCACTTGCCTAGCGGTGAACTCCAGAGTTTTCGGGACAATACATGGCGTGATTCGGTCGTCTCCCCACCGGTACTGGCTGGAGGGACAATTAAGTCAAATACGTAACAAGAGCGACACTGTTAGGTATCGTGAAGCCGGAATAAACCATGGAGACTACTTCCTATGATCAAGACAACCTATTAGATTCTGGCGTTGGTCCACGGGAAGTACCGCGCCGTTTGCGTATTCGCCCTTTTTCTGTACCGCGTGCGGCTTGCATACCCGAAGCCATCAGCCTGTAACTTGGCTCGGTGTACCCAATACACCAAACGTCATCCCACCATAAACATCATAGAACAAGTCGGGAGTCTTCATGAATTCAGTATAATCTCCACTCCATTCCACATGCAAATACTACACGTTCAAATTCCTATTTTCATCCCATCCTTCAAGTCGTCCCTGACTTGCCAGTGCTCATGCTGTCCCACCTCGTATCCTATATCTGTCCACGCTGCTGATTGGAAATGCGGGAAAGGCCGCATCTTTGCATGGATCCAATCCAATAAGCTGCATGGAATCTCTGGTTGGTAGAGTTCTTGTGGCAGGACTGGACAGTATAACGAAGTGGTACAGTTTGCGCGTCGAAGTAAATTTAGAACAATATGCACCGGTCGAAGTAGGTGCGAGTGATGATTTGTGGTACTTTACGGGCTCTAGAGAGTCAAGCTGCCCCCACAGTTCTTCTCCTTTTCTCCGGCCAGCAAAAGTCATTTGACGCTGGTTCGGTTAGCAGGAAGTTCACTTCAGAGATTTAGGTGGTTGGTTTTAGGCAGCAGTTCGGTTTGCCGTCCAGTTTGGACTTTACACAGTGCGCGGCTACTGGCGGTAAGAACATCAAAAGTGCGTCGTTTCCACCATCTTCAGTTCGTGCGCGTGAAAGCATGAAAGTTCTCAAACCTTTATCACATAGCTGAAGGACTGGAGGCAGCGGAGAGCTCCTGCTCTCCATTATTTTCCCATCCTCCTAAAGTTTCGCGTAAAGACAAGGAACATGATGCCGGAAGAAACCAATGTTCGTTTGCATCACCATTGAGCGCCGGCATCGCTTGTCCGCGGACCTGCACCGGCGCACCATGAGCGGGCTGCGAAAAATCGGAACAGAATTTCGATCGACTCATACTCTGCAAACTTGTATGAAAACAGGGTTTCTGGCGTCTAGGTTTTCACAACATAACAAAGTACCTGCATGAGCTCTCAGCCTGTGGCGTCTGCAGGCGGCGCAAAAAAAGTACTTTCAGCTACGGAACACACGGCAGGATATCGGTACCCAAAAAGTCGGCTGAGATTTTGCACTCCAGAACCAATGACTCGAATAAATTCTAGCTACTTGCATGTTTTGATCCTAATGCCAGCCTCGTGCATACTCTCCAACTGCGGCACCCCTAATCCGGTAATCACTGAGCTTAACGACTCTCGGTAACCGAGGACACACTTAATATTGGAATGGGGGCAGAGGGGGGTAGGGGGGAGGAAGGGGAAGAGGAGGTCTGAGCCGTCTGCCAGTGCCTCCCTCCCCAAGCTTCTGCTTCATCGTCAATTATGTCCCATCGCTCGGCGACTCGACTCCCTTCCTTTGACTTTATGTTCATGGACAATACCTCCTACGAGATTACTTTAACCAATTCATCCTAATGGTCCTTGGAAGCAATCGATGACATCCACTCCAAACAACGTCTTTTGGTCCCTTTACACATACAAGCCTACTTTGTCTTGTTCCCAGGTTGTTTGTTGTTGGTCCACTCACTCACTCACTCATCGACTTTGGACGAGCTCGAGTGGGGAATTTTGGAGTCTGGTAATGTACGAGAGATATTCCGGCTATCATTCAAGCATAATTGCACGGCAGAATTTTACGTGGTGAGACTAGTTATACTGAGCCGAACTTGATGAACTCTGGTAAGGTGAATTTGGACTGTTATTAATGGCTTGCTTCAAAATTGAGGTTGTTTAGTCCTAGATTTCCTCAGGACTCAAGTCGGACGCATACGGCGAAAATCTAGGCACAGGGCATGTTGGAACAAGTCCTAACAGTCTATAATTCACTGAGCAAACTACATCCCCGTCATCTCCCTATCCCAAGTTACGTATCTACGCATTTAAGGGATAAGTGTGTATTTAGAGTGTTAAGCAGCACTGACTGGAAGTTCCTACTAGTACATCTTGCAAAATACGGGGGTAACAGAGAGTGTTCCCCTGAGACGACAAATTAACCTATCAGCACACCGATTCGTTCTCAGAAACACTCAGAAACACTCACTAAGGTATCTGCCTCGACGAGCAGCGACTAGTTGACGAATTTGACTCTTTACTCGACTTGGCAACTTTTTACTTGGACATTCTTAAGAATCGGAAACTTAAGACCATCGCTCCACCCGGGCGGAGCATCGAGTCGATTGGACTGACAAGGATTCCTTGCAGCGAGTGCTTTTAGGTGACTGTTGCTGCAACTTTAGAGAATGTCAAAACACATTTCTCATTTAAATCTCGTTCAAACCTGTGCCATCGGCAACATAGCATGGTACGTGTGCTTCCGGGGCCCCTCCCTCTCCCTCCCCCACACCACTCTGTACCAAAGTCAATGCAATACTCACTCACGGTTCCCTCCATATTGCAACTCATATCCCACCAGATCCTAAACCAGCATGTGTAACTAAGTTACCCCAATCAGGTTGCAGCTGATGGGTGATGTCTTGTGTTCCATGTTGCCAGAAAACGCCAGCAAGACCACTTCCCGATCGTAGCTATTGCGTCATAATCAATCAATCAGTGTCTATTCTCATACATACACTTAACTACTTAGTACCCTCGCTATATAACTTACTCCCATCCTCTTCTCGTCCACCGCCCTTATCTCCACTCCTAGCATCCTATCACAGAAACCGTAGCTTTAATATCAACCTATAAAATCTACTCTACACCCACTCCATCCACCCTTCTGTCCACTGTCACTACCTCCTGTCCATCTGCTCGTCCACAGGAATCTAACGCCAACCGACGTAGCAGTTAAAGAAAACAAAGCAAGAACGGAGATAAACAATACCATATTAAAAACACCCCATACTCCAAAATCACCCGCCAAAATGTCCTAGTCATCCGCCACCCCGTACATGCAAAACCATGATGTATTACTCAACCGTCCGAGTCCTATTCGTGAACCGCGTGTACCGGACACTCCCCATTCCCCTTACGATCAAACCAATCCCGAATACATTTCTGCTCCCATCATTAGCCTTGTCCCGCTAGCTCGTCCAGTGACTCACCTTATGATACCGACAAAAACACTCCAACCTCGCGATCTCCGTGCCCTCTTCAAACTCTTCAAAACAGATGACACACTCTATCGGGTCTCCAGTAGTTGGATCTATTGTATCCTTCGCCCCAGCATTCCACACCACCATCCGCCCACCATTGGTATAGCTCCTCCCCCTCGTTAACGGCGCAAGACACGACGCAACATGTGCTTCTCTCCCCTGCTCGCTGGGATCGGGAAGATACGGTAGCGCGCGGTGGCAAATGGGGCAGTAGTCTGTTTCTTGGAACTGCGGGGGAGCAGAGCGGCTGCCTTGTGTCTAGTCCTGTTAGTTACCGGTGTGCGGAAGGGAAGGGGGGGGGGAGGTACGCTCTGTCGCCGCCGACGGTTCCTGGAGGTGGGGGTCTCCACAGGCGAGGGCGTGATACAATCCTCACAGATACGCACACTACTACCTTCGGAACCGTCGTTGCTGTCACCGTCGGAGTCGGGCGGGAGAATCCAGCTTGTGCGTCGCCCCGGGGATGACGAGGTGAGATCTATCACAGGGATCGGCGGGGGGCGGACTACGTAAGCGGAAGGGATCGTGATGCGGTGCGGGGAGCAGGTGGCGCAGACGACACGGCCGCATTTACTGTCTTACTTAGCCCCATGGGGAGAAGCGGGGCAAAGGGGGAATACCGGCAGTGGTGCCGACGGTTGAAGAATGTAAACGCGCTTGTACAGATAGGACACTGTTTCGCTGCGGCATCGGGCTGCCATTCCGGGACTGTGATGTCTGCGTCCCTTCTCGCGCTGCTACTCCCACTGCCACCGCCAATATCATTCCTTCGAGGCGGTGAGAGTGGGTGAGAGTGTTCGCTCGAGTATCGCAGGGGATTTGAGACGCGGCGGTGGGGAAGCGGGGGTAGCGGCGAGTTCGAGAGCGTGGACTGCGTTCGGGGTGAGTCCATAGCTCGCGAAGCTATGACAGGGCTGTGTGCCAGCTGTGGATGTAGGACGACGTGTTCCGCGGATAGAGGGAGGTGAAGGTGCTGATATCGTGAGTGGAAGGTCGTTGGATGGGGCGGGGAGTACCGTAGGTGGGAGAGTCGGGGGTTAGGCTCCCGCTGGCGGTGGTACGGAGATGTAGTAGGGTACCATTAACAATCTTGGAAATCGGAAATGATAAAGTAGTCATGATCAGACATGGAGCCAATGAGAAAATATATCAGAAGAAGGGTACACTAAGTACATCTTTTCATCTCAAAACAAAAAACACTTGTCCCCTCACTTCGTTCAGTGAGCTTGGTCGGATCCAGGAACCATCTCGAGTACACAACTACACGTGACATGTACCAACCCTAGTCTTACAGAATATATATCACAAACTCTCAGAGCGTAGTTTCTCAGAAGCTTGAGAATAAAGTCCCATTACCTCATTCTAAGACCTAGAACTCCGCTCTCTAGTTCTGTTCAGCCAAACATTTTCATCAAGGTTGAGATATGATGACAAAGTCAACCCATGCGAGTGATTTGGTGAGCCTGAGTTCCTAGAGTGCGCTCATAACCAGGTTCGATCTTGTTTATTATTACTCACGCCGTTACGGGAACAGAGGTCAGTGCATCATCCACAGTATTACGTATACAGGCAAGTGCTCTGAAGTGGTTTTCACTACTACTTCCTTCGACACACTTCCCCGCTAACTCAACAACCCTTGTACTTCCTGTTTCTCCTCAATGTAATTGTTGACAGTTAGGGAGGAGTCGACTTGGGCTAGTTTTATTTATTAGGGATAGAGTGGAGTGCATAAGTGAACTCAGGGATTTCTCCTTCCATTTGCGAGTACCAGGCAATTTGTATAAAATGACCTTCATTCACGAACCGGAAGTTGACGGATAGATATGGAGATTATAATTTTTTCATGAACCAGGGTTCAACATTGCCACCATGCTCTGAACCACAAAGGTGATATCCTACCTGGTGAATTTTGATAGCGTACAGTCAAAGGTTGGACTAGAACCGATCCCCATCATATATGCGCACTCGGCTTTGCAACTTCATCCTAACAACCGCTACGGAGCCATAAGTACACTCTACCTGCCACAACAAAGCAGAGACTGAAATCGCCGCACCTCGAAGAAGCTTTATTTGAATCCTTTCATCAGTAATAATCATCATTAGATATCTGTGTGCTATGGCAGTACCGAGAATGAACAATCAACGTCACCAGCCATCATACACATCCCAAAAGTGTCATTTGAGGTTGATATATAATTTCAGGGGTTTAGCAATAACAACAAAATAATGTGCATTGTTGGAGACCCGGTATCCTAATTCTCTGGGTTTAAGTTACCCCTCTCACTCATCTTCCTATCTCCTCGGGCTGCATCCCTATGGCAAATTGCATCTGAGCGATTCAAATTCCTCGGGTTACTCGTTCGCAGCCTGTGTCATTCATTCTCTAAGTTCGTCATTTGGCCCCGTTTGCAAATAAAATCAACTATTTTCAGATGCTTATTCGGTGTTCATCTTTCGGTACAGTATATATGCTCTTTCGAGACCTTCCTTGGCCAATTGGGTGTTCCTAGGCAGCTTAGGTGTTGACGATTGACCTGAAAATCTGGTCTTTAAATGACACTTCCACATTAGTAGGCATAGCTAATGATATTCATCTCTCTGGGTCCGGGGTGGGCATGGATACTCGGCACCTTAGAACGCGCGCAGAAATACCTCTATCGCGCCAGCCTTGTGAGCAAGGCTGGACCAGAGCACATGGGAGTGTACAATGTCCCGAAAATGAAGGCTTATCTATTGTAAATTATTCTATTTCGCTGGGTTTGCATACGACTCCAAAACATTAATAAAGGAAGCAAGATGACGTCCTGCGCGAACGGAATCGGAAACAGATGTATTTCTCATCGGGAGGTAGAGTATGATCATTCTTTTGCATCCCCTTCAATCTTTCTTTGCTCGTACTAGACAACCAACGCAGTCGTGACAAAACACTTCACACTATCTTCACCTATAAAAATAGGTAGAATAAAAAAAGGATACACCGCGCGGGAATCGAACCCACGGCATTACCTGATCCTAATCTTGCAAAGATGGGAAGGTAATATGTTACCCCTACACCAGCGGTGTTGCTTCATTGAAGGCGCTTTTATTCTATAAACACAACTGCGGGGTACAGCGGTTCCGTCCAGTTTCAAATGTGCGACATCACGACGCGGGGAACTCGTGCGGACATGGTATGTATAGAACAGGTATTGGTGGGGTAGATAAAGAGTGGAACGCATGGCAGATTAACACCATACAATTTGGTGGGGTGGGCAAGGCTCACGAGACACGATATATGCCATTCGCTGCTTTCAAAGACACTGTTCCAGATCGCTCGCTAATCTTTCGTCGCACAGGAACAGAACAGCTTCTTGATACTAGGATTGTATCACCTCTTCAGACGACACGATAGATGCAGCAAGGGGATTTAGGGTCTCCTGGAGAACCCATCATAGATAAAAGTTCTCTCTTTCCCACTCGTTAATTTGGTATCTAAAGGCGGATGTCTTCAACGACAGCGCGAAAACGAGCACTGCTGCTGCTCATCTTTGTCGCACAAGCATCGACATTCTCACCCCCATTCCCGACGCTCGAGGTGGTTTCCAATAAGCCGGAATGTCGAGATGTGTACGATACGTGCATGTCCACATTCCGTGAGTGCTTAACGTCTACTTCGCTGGCGGAGTCGTGCGAAGAGTACCGCGGGAACGTGTGTGAAGGCATGGTTCGAGTGCGGTGTGATAAGTTGGTAGAGGTTGCGGTGGAAGACGAATATTCGGATAGTGATGGCGAGGAGGCGACGAGTCATTACACAAGCGTAAGTTGCCCGTACGTATGGTACTGCAAAGCGTAATTAAATTGGGTATTAGTCGACTAGAAGATCGCTAGCACCACCTCGCGTGGGAATTACGACGATATCAAGCCCTACGCCCCCGATAAGCACGGTGTATCTTGTGCTTCCGGTCCCAGATTCTTCCACGACCCCCGCTATTTCTCTAAAGCCGAGGCCGAGAGTGTCTATTGGTGCTAATAGCACCACGACGGCGGCACCAAGAGGACTACGGTTGGGATTGCAGGACAGTGCTGGTGTGAAGGTCGATACTGGGCGGGTGCTTGGATGGGTTGCGGTATGTATAATTGGTGGAGCTACAGCTGGGTTGTAGTTTGATGAGGGGTCTGTATATAGTAGAAGTGTACTGTAGCTGTACATAGAGTATATGTTGGAGGAGATGCGTTGGTGTATGAGTACTTATATGAAGCTGGTAGTTGGATTGGTTAGCAATGGTTTGCGCGGTATTCCACGAATATTCTCAGAATTTCTCGTCGCTCGCAAGCTCAATGTTCGTCGGACGTCTAGTTTTCGAACGCACTATGAATTGTTAGCAAAGTTTTGTGTCGCTATCCCGTTAATACCAATGCTATTAGCGATACCATAGTATTCTTGCAGCAGTAGATGCTTAATCGTATGCGACGAAGAACGTTGCAAGTTCCAAGCTCTCGGGCGATCCTAACCATTTGGGCTAAAGATGGTTTGGAATAGAGTGCATGCATAGAATGCTGAGGATCGGTATTCTGAGGATCGCTGGCGGGGGGGTTGGTGGGACTGTGCTCCTGTCATGCCGAATTTCTGTTTTTAGGTGATGCACCAATATTGGATCTCAGCCAGACCGTTGAGTCGTTCGCTATATTTGTGGAGTCGCGAGGTATTTAAGAACACCAGGAACGTGTGGTGACGGTGATGACGGCGGCGATGCATGCATCATTGATGAGTGTTCGATGCTGTGATACTCGACTTAATTAGGTGCTTGCAATCTATCGTGCGATTGACGTGCGGATGCCTAGGTTAATTGCCATGCTGCATGTCAGTGGTGTTTGTTCTGACACCAACACACGCGAAAAGGAAGGCTGAAACCGTGGGGAAGAGAAGATGGCTGTGGGCAGAACGAACAAGGGTTCTCCAGCTTTGGCATGATAATCGCCTTGCTTTTGGCCTCGTCCTCTCCCTTCGCGTCGCAGCGTCTTGATAATCCCACAAGCACAATCGTATCTAATCGCCCGCACCCGGGCACTTTTCTGCTCACACTCGCTTGTCTTCTCTTGTGTGTTCGTCAAGACTCTCCGGAGCAGGACAGATGGCGGTTTAAGGGTTTAAGGTGCTCCATCTTACTCGAACAGCTTGCGCTCCATCGCCCAATCACAGCCAGTCACTTCGCTTGGCACTCGGAGTGCATCACGCACTGCTCTTGCACTTCAGCCGCCAACCGTCCGCTGTGGCCTCCATCGCCGACTGACCTTAGAGAGGAACGAACACAGGTATGTGCGTGCGCGACTTGCTTACGGTCGAGGTCACCTATCAGCGAAGTGTGTCGTTCCGATGCTGAAGTAGCTGGGTTTCATCACTGTTCTCGACTATTTTTAGCGCGAGGAACGAGCCAGAGGAGTCGCGACGCTGGAAGCCCCAAAGAACACTGGCTGACCACTTGACTGACACTTGCGCCCAGCAGCTGCTATTTCCTCCTCCTGGTACTCGCCCAACCCACCTCTCGCTGCACGACGACAACGCTGCACGTACCCGTACCGCTCTGCTGGCGACTGTAGATAGATAGAACATTCCGTGCACTGGGCCCAAGCCATCGTGGATCGCCCAGCTTTTCTCTCTCGCTCGCTGTCTCTTTCTCTCTCTCCTCCCCTCTCCCTCTCTTCTCCTTCGCCGCTGTCTCCCATCGCCTAAGACCGACAAGCATCCTAGCCCCCGCTCACTCCCGAGCCTATGATCTCGTTACCAACCCCAACGAACACATTCTCTCGTCTCCACTCTGAACCCGCTCCCTCGCCGCTATTCTCGAATGCGCCGTCCCGCAGTCGGTCATCATTGTCATCCTCCTCCTCGACATCCTCGTCATCTACACACCGCAAACCACGGCCAACGCACTTTCGGACACCGTTACTGTCTACGCCGATGCTGCTCTTGCTCGCTCTGAGCTTATTTGTGTGCCAAGCGACGGCTGCCCTGGTCTCGACGTTCGACAATTGTCTGCCGCAAACCGCTCGAGACTCGCCCACACGCCTACAATTTCATCCTATTCTTGTAGCTGCAGAGTTCGATTCAAAGCTTAGGGAATTGACCATAACGGTATGGGGCACGGTCACTGGCAGATCGAGCACAAGTCCGGCGGCACGAAGAAAGATTAGGCGCGATCTAGAAGGGACTCGTGAATTGTGGGTTCGAGAATGGGATGAAGGCTACGAGAAGGAGGGTGGGCATGGGGAAGAGGGCTGGGTTGCCGGCCGGAACAGCGGTGTCGATTCGCTGAAGAAGCGTCAGTTCAATAAGATTGCCCAAGCCAACACTTCGCAGGCTTCTCCGACATATTTCGGCAAGGTATACAATGCCGGTTACCGTTTTCCCGACCCCAGTATCGATTACAATTACACGGGATTCATTGTGGACCGAGACCAGTCCTGGAAATATGCAACCAAATTTTCGGCAAATGTTGTACTGGCGAGCTTCCTAGTCTACAAAAATGACACATTCTTCTGCGAGAATCCCATCAACTCCCTCAATGCTATATGTCCATTCGGGAACCGCGTCTCGCTCGACAACTCGACAACAACAGATCGCACCGATATGATAGTGAAACGCTTAGGTCCAGAAGAATTTCGGAATGACGTTACTTATCTGACTCACGAACTTCCGTCGTTCACCTGGAGGAGAGTGCTACCATCAAGCTATCAGTTTGCATCCTTAGGAGCTACCTTCAAGATAACATCTGGAGATGCAGATGCAACCAATGTCGGATGTATACACATTGAGGTTACGCCCGAGATTCAGAAAGGCTACAATACCGCCCTGACATGGCTTTCTGCTGGGATCTTGATATTTGTCGGTATTGCTACTATCCTGGCTTCCGCACTCAACCCTTGGAATGGAACGACCGATGTGTTCAAGTTCAGCAGCAATTTTGGGATGGATGAAGACATGCTACGTCTGGTTACACCGGGATTCGCGGATTGTCTTCAGTGGTTGCAGTTCATGGTTCTAACCGGGAGCCTGTCCTTGAGTTATCCGGGCTTCTATCAGCCGATAATCGCTAACGGTGCCTGGAGTGTTTTGTTATTGAATACCTCCCTCTTCTCTCAGGCTCCAATCAAGGCAAATGCGTGGAGAGCCGATGGAATATATACGTTCCAGGCGTGGGCATACGGATTCGAACGACTTGCTCAGGCGGTTGGGTTGCTGACGGCGAATGACATCTTGGTTTCCGTGTTGGCATATTTCGCAGTTCTTCTGGTCGGTGCGGTGGTGATTTTCCAATTATGGTTCTGGGGCAGATGGGCCTTCTGGAAACTTACGGGGGTTGAAGAGGAGGATTTGACGAGTAGGAACTGGCCATTCACTGCGGGTGCGTTAATATTTACTGGGGTTGAGGCGGAGAGGAGTTTGCTAATACAATATTACTGTTACCTAGGGCTTGTGAGTCGGTTTGCGTTCACATATTTTCTGCTACCAGTTGTCACTGTTTGCACGTTTCAATTTACCATTGCAGATCATTCGGCTACAGCTCTAACAGCAATTGCTTGCATAGTACTAATCACGATACTTTCATTTTGTGGCTTGCTATGCTACATGATTTGGACGCATGATCATCCGTCGGAGCTATTCGACGACCTACCGACTCTACTCATCCACGGAACACTTTACAATACTCACCGTGAAAAGCACCTCCGGTACTTTGTTGTGCCAATATCTATGAACATCTTGCGAGGAATAACATTTGGAGCGCTACAGCCCTCTGGAATTGCACAGATTACCATCCTTGCAGCTTGCGAAATTGTGACGATACTAGCCGTGTACGGAATCAAGCCATATGCACGAGCGACATCCATGAATCTGTGGCACTTTATCTTCTCGGTGGTGCGATTACTAACTATTTTGCTCATGATGGCTTTTGTTCCGTCAATTAATGCTACGGATGCCGTCAAGGGCTGGACTGGTTGGGTCATACTTGGAATCCACGCCGTTGTGTTACTGTTCGGCTTTGTGCTCAAGGCACTTCAAACACTGCTTGAGCTGATTGTTAGAGGATACAGCACTGATGAAGAGGCTGCGAGAGGTGGTTTTGCAAAGGTTCGTCGCGATATCAGTCGTACTGGCTGTTGCCATCATTTGTGCGTCGTGCTGTTTAGAAAACCCGAAACATTCCCATCCCCACTCCCTCCTTTGGGCATGCAAATGATGAACTTGGGCTCCAGGCTGGATCTGGACAAATGATGATTGATGATGATTATTGACTTGTATTGATCGATTGCTAACTATTGAGGCTTTTATTGACGGCGGATAATGAGTGAACGATGTATGATTTTGGGATGGATGGGGTTTTGATATTGGGACTAGAACCCATTTTTTTGTCTACGGTTACAGGTAGAATTGCTTTATTGACATGTATTATTACAGAAAGAGGCGGGCAGCATTATTGAGGCAATTCGTCATCATCATTTCAAAGATCCATAAGTCCTGACGTGGTCTCGTTCGCTTTGATTCCCCCCACATTTGCCGGTCGTCCGTGTACTTGCCTGTCATGTACTAATTGTTATGTCTTTAGGTCTTCGGTGTCCGTCAGTTATCCCGTAGAAAACGCCATTCACAACAAACACATGGCTCCTCCCTTACACCGACGCCCATCACTGCTGAACGTAAACACACGTTTACTACCGTGTCAACCCGTCATCCTCATAGTCGCACTAATTCCTCTGCGATACTACTAGGCTCTCCTGCTACCGAGCATACTGGAATCATCGTTCAGCCACCCGACAGGTCGCCCTCCGGTCATGGCCATTCGAACTCGGGATCTACAGCTGCCGGCGGGTTCACACCTCCGACACCTACAAGAGCCGGATATGGATATCTTCCGCCCGTGAACGCAGCGGTGGAACCTTTCTACCGACCACCAAGAACTCGGCGCGTCGAGGGCGACCAGTATTCTCCGGCGCGACAATCCCGCGGAAGTTGGACTAGCGATCTGTGGGGGAAACCGAACCGCTCCTCCCAGGGAAGCCTGCCACCCCACATACCGGTCCCACAAAGCGGCGATCCCCAACTCGATCCCGAATGGGATGCCGAACGAGGAACCCCCACGGGCGCCACCGGCGGCGCAGGCCACAGATACACAGATTCTGCAGTCACGGTCGGCAGCGGCCGCGGAAACACAGACTATGCGGTCCGCGAGGTGGACTTCTACTACGGTGTGCGGGGACCGGCATTATCCACGCAACCGCAGCGACGGTTAGGAACGGGACCCGCGGATCCCACAGGCCCCGTCATCACCGCAAAAAGCTGGATCAAGCAGAAGCTTGGGCTTGCTCGCGGAGAGAAAGAGAAGGGTTTCAGCGTAGTTCGGAGTTCCCGCAACCCCGACGCAATCCTAGACGCACAGCGGGATGTAGCCGAAGAGCGAGCCGGAGGCTCTGGTATCGCCGATGCAGAAATCGGCGTAGCAATGACAAGTCCTGACGAGCACCAACCTATCCCCCAATCTCCCGCTACAGAATCGGAGTACTCAGACAACGAAGAAGAGCTCAGCTCCCGCATGCTCGAGAAACGTCCCGCCCCCTCTGACCCACAGATCGAGCTAAAACCCCAGGTCCCCCGGAAATCCTCGAAACGTCGCAGCAGAGACCTAATACACCACCAGCTCTACGATCCCCCTATACCTCGCATGGGCTCAACTGGCCGTCTCCCGTTCGAGGAAGTGGAGTCCGACGAGAAACGAGACGAACACTCATTAAGCTTCAGCACTACTAGCTCTGCGCTAGAACCACCGCATTTGATACCCGACGATGGAAGGCCGGGGAGCGGAGAGAGTGTGGGTGAGGTTAGTTATGGCCGTGTTGGAGCGGTGGTGAGAGATGAAAGGGGTGAGGTGAGGGGGAGTAGAGCGGAGCTGGTTAGGGGTGGGTCTGGTAGCTCGAAGACGAGTAGTGGGGGTGATACTACTAGGCCGTAGTGCATTTTCTTGTCCCTATACGTATTTGTGTTTTCTTGGGTATTTTTTTTTCAAAAATGGCGCGCGTGGCGGGCGGATGATTGCTGATTTTTGTGTTAGCGTAATGTGGAGAGGTGTTCTTTTTGGCAAGTATGCTTTTTACAACTTATAGTCTGGGAGAAAGGGGGGGGGTGCGCTTTCTTTTCTTTCCTGATTGAATGGACTTGGTAGGAGCATACACGGATTTGGGGGGCGGGCAGGTGGGAAGGGGAGAATGGGGGGAATGGATGTATATACCCATTTTGATGATTGTATATGGGATGGTTACCTACCAGCCTGCGAGCGAGCGAGCGAATTGGGGACATTGGATGTCACTCGGTGTGCACGTATGTCCGGGACGTTTCAGGGTTCCTCCAAGTTACGGGTGAATGGTGGTGAGTAGCAAGAGAGAAAGAGATAGGTTCAGCTGCCTATATTCAAAATTAAAGTTGTAGTGTTATAATAGACTATGGCTATCTGTGGACAAGCAGCCAGTTCTTTATTAGTGAAACAGGAATATCCTACCGATTCATGGACATTTCCATTGGAACTCTTCAGAGGAACTCTTGGGGTAGAAGTCAAAGTTCGACGAAGCCACTCGAGCTCACTATGCTACCGACTCTGCGCCCTGAGAGTTCATTGCTGCAATGTTAACCATCCAACTTTGTGTTTGTATTGCAGCCATCCATTACACTACCTTATGGCGGCTGTAAAGGTGGATATGCCGCTTTGACAGCATTGCAGTTTGGTTTGGGGGCGGTAGTAATTGAAACGAGTCACAACTATGAGGCGATCACCTTCACGACCCACTACCAAAGTACGCGCACAACTAAGATTAAATCACCCATATATTGCTCGCAGACTAGATACAAAACCAAAGAAGTATTTCCGCCTCTGTATACCTCTTGGTTTGGTCAAATTATCTTGCCTCTTTGAATGTTATATTGCACGGATATACGGACAGGAATTGCATTCAAACTCCAACTGAACTTAGACCCTCGCACGCAGGGCCTTCATTTTTAAGCCTTTCTTCAGGTGTTCGGCGAAAGCCTACTGCCTCAAACAGCCCCTGCATCTGACATACGACAAGTTGGCTTTAGGCGGCGTGAATTGCATCACTGCGCGGTTTGAACATCGCTTCGTAGAGTTGCCAGGCTTTGGTATTTCTACTGCGAGGTCATCGCGGTCGCTTTGAGGAGGGGGAATCCGTCTCATCCCTATAGCAAGAGGTGGATCGTTAAGCGAGAGTGAAGCGAGGCCATGGCGTGGACAGCAGCGGGAAGAGAGATCGCGGGGCACATGAATCTAGATCGAGTTCTGGTCTAGAGGAGCACCTGCAAGGCGAACGGCTAAGGAACTAGGCCAACACACGCATCTAAGAGTCTCGTGCGGATTGAAGCCAACCGACCTCCTGGTAGCTGGGTGCCACCAGATACTGGGTTGTCGGTTCGCCGTGCGTGGTGACGGCGGGGATATCCCGGAGCTTGGAGTAGCCATTTGCAGCGTCTTATAGTTTTGGCTTTGCGGAGCGATGCAGTCTTGGTGGACGGCGATGATAGCATGGGCTTGGTAGCTGGTAACGGCGTTGATTGTACGGCTCCGGCAGAGGTCGCGATAGAACCGAGGAAATATGCGTGAATGAGCGGGTGATCTTCGGTGCACCCGCTGAACAACGAAGCTGCCCCTCACATAGATACAGCTCTCACCTGCTTATCCCAACCAAGCACCAACCATTCACAATGCCGCTGCTCTCCTACCTCCAGCACCGTCGTGCCTGGTACAACAATCCCAACCTCCACAGCTACCCCGCTAATCTCACCTCCCCAGTATAGAGAAGCAATCCCAGCGAGCCAACGTAATCGCCTCCCTCCCCGCAATCTACCGCGCCGCTCTCACCCCGACCGATGCCGCTACCCTCAACACCCCCGTCTCTACCACTGCCGAGCGTGTTCGAAACGGCCAGCAGAAACCTCTCGATGTCCTGCACGCATACGGGAAGCGCGCGCTGTGGGCGCACGGGAAGACAAACTGCCTTACGGAGATTGCGATTGCGGGTGCCGAATCCTCGCTATCCCTCGCAGAACCGAAGGTGAACCTGCAGGGTCCCCTCGCCGGCATCCCCGTCAGTGTCAAGGACACCGTCAACATTGCCGGCTACGACTCATGCATCGGCTACTCCAAGCATACCTTCCACCCCGCCACACAAGATGCGCCTATGATCCGTCTCCTCCGCGACGCTGGGGCAGTCCCATTTGTTAAAACCAACGTACCCGTTACCCTCCTCGCACTCGAATCCACCAACGACGTCTTTGGCCGCACCAAGAACCCGCATGTCCCCGCATACTCCCCCGGCGGCTCTACCGGTGGAGAAGGGGCACTGTTGGCGCTAGGCGGCAGCCGTATCGGCATTGGAACCGATGTTGCGGGAAGCGTCAGGATCCCCGCGGCGTGGAGCGGCATCTACGCACTCCGTTGCTCGACTGGGCGGTTTCCAAAGGCTGGCAACGTAACCTCCATGGTTGGCCAGGAAGGCGTGCCGTCGGTCTACAGTCCCATGGCGAAGACGCTCCCGGACCTCCGATACTTCCTAGAAACTGTAATCACCATGAAGCCGTGGGAATACGACTTCACCGTGCACCCCATCCCCTGGCGCACCCTCTCACTACCCTCTAAGCCGCGCTGGGGCGTACTCCGCGACGACGGCATCGTCCCACCCACCCCTGCCGTGCAACGCGCATTAGACACCACCATCTCTGCACTCCGCTCCCGCGGCGACGACGTGGTGGAACTAACCTCCACCCCCTCCTGCTACACTGCGCTCCGGCTCGCCTCTCGCCTCCTAAATTCCGACGCCGGCGAAACCTATACCTCGCACTTCTTATCGTTCTTCGAAAGCAATGACGCCGGTGTAGCAATCCTCTCCCGCATATTCTCCCTCCCTCGTTTCGTAAAACGCATCTACGCCTTCTTCCTCCGCATGCGTGGGGACCCCATCACTGCGGGTCTCATTGACGACCTGCGCTCCCGCTCCGTTACCGACCAGTGGAAACTCGTCGCCGAGCGGGAGGCGACCCGTGCGGAATGGTTCGCGTATTTAAAGGCGCAGGAAGTAGACTTCGTGTTGACGCCTGCGCACCCGCTCCCTGGGCTGCCAGAGGGAGGCGGAAGGGATACTATCGGAGCGTGCGGGTACACATTTTTGTGGAATCTCCTCGATTATGCGGCGGGCGTGGTACCGGTGGGGAAAGTTGATGCGCGTGTTGATGCTGCGGGGGAAATGAGGCTGGGGAGTAAAGTCGCGAAAAAGACATGGAGGCTGTATGATGCAGGGCGAATGGAGGGGCTGCCAATTGCGGTGCAGATTGTGGGGGGCAGATTGGAGGAGGAGAAGGTTTTGATGGGGATGGAGAGGGTAGTTGATGCGCTGAGAGACGCGGGGGTGGTTTATGGGGAGGTGGAGGTAGAGGTGGAGTAGCGATACCCTTTGTTTGAGTCTGCATGCAGTGTTATAGCGGTGTTACTTTTGTGAATGTACTTGTGACATCGAGTCTCACTCGATTTGTGTTTCATATTGCCAAAAAGGTTTCGCTACTCAACAAACACCGCTGGTGTAGGGGTAACATATTACCTTCCCATCTTCCGAAGATCAGGATCAGGTAATGCCGTGGGTTCGATTCCCGCGCGGTGTAGTCTTTTGCAGCCTTACAGATTGTTTTTGTAGTACTAACTCGTCCTAATTATGAGGGGTCCATTTGGCCCAAAATCTAGGGACCGGAAAGTTCCGCTCTCCCATGATGAGGCTCTGAGTCTCCGCCTGAACCATTAAGCTTTTTTGCGTTGCACAACACTTTTTCATATCTTCTCCACCGCTATGCCTTTGCCTCGCGACCTTCCAACGCGGAATCTTACCAGTCTACGCCTCCTTTACCGAAACTAAACCTCAGTTACCTACCAATTCGTCCCCACAACTCAATCGAGATGCTTCACGAAGATACACACAATCTTTCGTGGAGAAAAGTGAAAACCAAGGACCAGAGGGGGCTGGTAGTCCACGGGAAGTAGGGGTACGGGGGCCAGCCATTCTAGGAACGGGAATCAAAGACTCCGGAGATAGTAATTCCTCCGTCGAAACTGGTCGATGGAATTGGTGCTACAGAGTTTCCGCGCCCCGATGGAGAAGGAGAAGGAGTTTTTGCGAGAGAAGGAGTTCGATACTACCCCCGATATTGCGCTTGCGAGTAATCTTGGCTCGAATTCGCATTTAGATGTTGGAGGATGATCTTGACGATGGTATGGGGGTGGCGGATGTTGGCGCTAATGGAGATGATTTCTTGCGGTATAAAAGGTTGCAGAAGGGGGATTTGTGCGAGCTGAGGTATGCTACTTTGTGTGTTTTCAGAGAAGGGAGCTAAAGAATAAGGGGCTAAAAGGTGGGATTTATTAGCGCCGGAGAAGGAAGCGTTGATATGGGTAACTATATACATTCGCGACACACCTTGGCAGTCTACGGCGGGTTTTCTGATACCTCATGGGGCCATCAAGCAGATATTTACGCTCCGAATCGCCTTCTATATCCCCGGGCTTGCGGCGAAGGATATCGGCAAGTGGGTGGAGTACTACGAAAAGATGTAGAGGTTTGAGATTGAGTGAGTGAGATGAGGTGGTTTTGGGCGATGATAGTTATTGCGCGGATACTGGAATGGGGGCAGAAGGGACAGTTTCCGGAGGCTATAACAATGACGGTATTGGAGCTGAAGTTGTGGCCTGCACTCAGTGGGGTTTCGTGCAGGAACTGGTGGTTCTGGGGAAGGTCGCGTTCCTGGATAGTAAGAGTGTGGTGAAACTGAAGGCTGACAATAAAGTTAGCCAGGGCGAGACTGGGGGATAGGATGGTCCCGTTTGCGACGGATAGGAGGTGGAGCCATCTGGGGTTGTTGTGTAGGGGAGATAATGAGGGAGATGAGGGGAGGTGTGTTTAAGGTGATGAGGCGTTTACTTATAGGTAGATAATAATTATATGTATACTCTAGATGGAATTAGGATTAGATTTTGTTTAGAGGTATCTTGATATTCTACAAAGTTCGGAACAAGACGTATGTCGAGCTATATCGTAGTCTATCCCCTGGATAATACGGTTTGGTTACTCGCTAATTAGACCCTGGACAAAATAATTCAGGTTTTGTCACAAGAAAGGGGTTGTAAGTCAATCCGCGGGGGGTTTTGGCTGCTGGCATGGTACCGTCGGCGGTTTCGTTGAACGTGAGGCAGAGGACGGGTTTGGAGAGAGCTGGAGACATGAGTCACGAGTGATAGCGAACAGAGGAGGAGGGAAGTGGAGGGAGAGGAGAAGAAGGTACGAAAGTATAATATGCAATTCGAGTGGTCGAGTACAATTTGGGGATAGACATTCTCAACCACCTTAGACTAGCTGCAGACCTTTTATAGACCTTTCATACAATATTAGCGGAAAGACCATCAAAATACCACCGTAAACAGCCTTAATAACATTATAAAGAAGTAGTCTTCTAGCAACCTAAACTGTGGCTTAGATTTGTATGACTCTACTTTACCGCTGCAAGGGCAGGGCACAGTGCAGCAAAAAGGAGGTTAAAGGGGCGGGTACGAAGAGGGGAGAAACAAAGAGGGAGAGATAGAGCGAGAGGAGGACCAAGGGGAGGATGGATATGGAACATACTGATGGCAACGGAGGTGGGCACCAGACCATCGCATGAGTACATATGTATACTTCATTTATCACAGATGAAAAGATGACCAAACAATCTCATCTGTGTAGACCAGCGTAAAGTATTACTTACGACTATGAGCGGAAATGACGGGTGAGGATGATGTCCTAACTTCATCTTTGTACAGCAGGGTGAGTGAGACTGTGTGGATTCACATGAAGTATCACTCGAATGACCTGGTAACTTTTATCTCATCAACCATGCCCCTTAATGGAAACTCTGGATCGGCGGGATTACGGTTTGGATACTTACATATCGGACCATGGATTGATTCTCTCGACTTGATTCGTTATTGTGATTGTCGGGAATACCACCACCGTGGAATTATCAACCTACGGACCAGGTCTCGAACCATGTGCTTGTGTAACTTCCTTACCCTGCATGAGATGCGGGCGTGCCTTATTACATTCCGAAGTTTCTTCTTGGCCTGGCTGTAACATACAGCTTGTTTGTTGTTGTTATGACAGCTGCCGCCGAACGACCTTGTTGTGATGTTGAGGCTTAGATATACAACGTTAATTTCTTGGGTTTGTCACCACAGCGCTGGCGGGCGGTTATGCAGAGAAAAGGTCAATATGCATCTACGTATAACACCCGCTGGTGCTAGTGATCGGGTTTGCAAGCCACGCGAGAAAGGAGACGGTACAGTTTGCTGGTGGGAAAAGCAAACTACGGCGTCTGCAGATAAATCATCGAGTCCACCCTGAGTATAGCGTTATGTACTTGTTGTTAGGATGAGCTTGTCGGGAGTTTACAGTTGTGTTGCAGTTGTGTTTTGAATAGGGAGAGAAATGCGGTGATGGTTGTGGCAGAGTTAGATGTGATGGTAGTGATGTTGTGCTGGTTGTAGAGGCAGAGTAAGTTGTTTGTTTGTTTATTCATACTGTATTCACTCTAACTAGAGTATGACAGAGCCAAATTCCCCTCCGCCTCCGGGCGAGCCAGTCAAGGTGGCAGACAGAGTAAGTTGTTGCGGTGATGTTGAGATGCGTGGTTCAGATGGTGGTACATGCTGCAGGTACGGCTGAATACATACCATCGTTCATGCAGAACAATGTACAAGCGACTGGATACTTTGCCTCGCCCCCACCTGTCTCTTTTGCCGAGCTCAATGTGATACATACTCGGCGCCGCGGCTCAGTGATATTAAGTTTCCGCGCTAACTCCCGCCGCGCGTGTGCGGCGTTCCATTGAAAGCATTATCGGTCAGCTCCATTGTTTGCAGCTTGTAGGAGCTATGCTGAAGTATTACAGGGCTGCTCGCAGTTGCCTCCACAGGCCTTCATGGTGTTTTTGGTGGTCGGAACCCGGAATCCGCGGCCGATGAGACATCTTTTGCCTGCAACAAATACCCTAGCCCGATAGCCAGACGGATCGTAAGATAAGAATGAAGTCTAAGGGTGTAGACTTGGCCTCAACCCTTAGCCCAAGCATCCTGCTCTAACATAGAGTCTAGTCCAATGTCTTTACTTCCTACGTAATTTCTCTTGTCCAAAACTATCAACAAGCATACGGTCCGGATATGATATGGTTGAATGAACTAATGAACCTCCTGACTGAAATAAAGTTTGTTAATAGAATGAGTGAAGGTCCTTAACCCCCCAAAAAAGTCTTTGGAGGGATCCCACCAGTTTATCCTAAAACTCGAGTTATCGATGCGGTGTCCATGTAGGTTCAATGGACCTCGTCAGTAATTTCTCCTGTAGCCCTATCTTACCTAGGTTTGAAGGATATACAGTACGTTGGGTTTCATGTTCACTTATACAAGGATTCAATGATTGAGCGGTCTCTAAGTCTTTGAGAGCAGGCAATTCAACTATCATACATACTGACAATGTGATAATGGGAACCACTTAACCAGCTGTAGTTACAGAAATCGGATAACTTGCCTCACAATGGAGGCGTTGATTTCGCATCTATACGAGCCATCCGCTGACGGGCATCCAAACCCTCGCTTCCGCCGCCTATTAGGCCATATATCCGGCGTGTAGTGACTAGAGATAGTACTAGTGAGCGTTCGATTGTCGCCCGTATCTAACACATGTACAACTCACTATCGCGATATCGAGCGGGCGGTTGCGGTCTTTTGGGGTTGGGGTGCCGCCTCAGTCTATCCACAACTCACGGCTGTAGAGCGGGAAGAGTATGGGCGGGGTTTAGCGGGGTTTAGGACGATCCAACGGTGATCGCCAAATCGGGATCTTTTGGACCGAGACAGCAAGATGCAGCGGAAGCTACCTAAGTAGGTTTGAGTTCTTATTCTGCCTATATACTCGCCTGAGTCTAGATTTTGTAGGATATCGATCTACACTGCCGAAGGGAAAGGGGGCAGACTCCTAACTCTCAAGATTAAGTAATAGTGTGCGTTCGGCTGCTAAACTATGGCTATGGCTTTGAAGAGTTCTCCGGCCGAAGAAGTCGCTGTCGCCGGAAAGTGGGCGCTTGCGGGGTTCTTGCAACTGATCATGATCATGAGAACCCCCGCTTGGCGGCGTCCATTCTTCGAACATTCAGTTGGTTAGTGGCGTCCCAAAAGCTATCTCCGAATCACAACTTCACAACAGTACTGATCACAATCATTCTGCTTCCACGGCCAACATCGACTGTTTTGAGAAAAAGCCTTCGAAATCTTGTCGGACCGCCCGCCCCTATCAGCGTTCTCATCTCCTTCCCCCATTCAACGCCCTACCCTTGTCATTTGGGGTACATACGCACACATTCATACTCGGGCTGGTTTGGGTAGTTACACAGATTGTAGTATCCAATTGATGGCTATCATGATCAGGAGCCCATATCTCGTGGCCTTGTCAACATAGCCCTGTACGAACAGATGATTGGCTGTACCTTCTCGCCTCAACGAACCCCATGAACGGCAGTTTTGAAGACCGTTCTGTCCAAACAGGCTCAGTTTTCGAATTTGTATCATACCCTGGATGTAAAACTCCAAGGAATGAAGTTTGTGTGATTTAACCTATCAGCCCCGTCATATATCGACAATTATTATCTGTGGGCGCATTTGAGAGGCATTCTTGCCTAATATTGGTTGATGCGGGGGAGCAACGCTGCAACGCGATAAGGACTGCTCCTTTCTTCCCAAGGTTACTTCACAACAGTCATCCCCCCGTATACAACGGTGTGAACAATCATGAACAAGTTCGTCTGAATTCATCAGAGCTCCGCGGGATCGGAAGCGCCCTGCAATTCCGACCAGGTAGTCACCACCCGACACGAGGCTGGGCAGTGGGTTCCCTTCGGGGAATCCACTCTAATGTGACCCATGAACCCATCTGCCTACTGTAGTAGTGATATCGACCCCAAGGTTGAGTTGGGGACACGGCCGACAATGGTGGAATCCAACAGAAGACGGTACCTTCCGCGATCCGGTATGTGTAGCGAAGAAAAAACAAACCGAAGCGAGTCTCATATAGCTCATTGCATATTGTGGCGCAATTGGACAGGTTTCTTGTGGGGGACACCAACAACTCGGCCTCTGGTTGGAAACCGCTTTTTTGACGCTACACACCGTCACAAGGAAGAAGCACGATGAGATAGTTATGGTTGAACCGCATCGTGCGGGGAGAGATGCCTGTATTCCTACAGCTTGTACTTAAGGATCGCCTGCCTGCGGGTTTCTGTCACGATTCTTTTGTCCACACATTGTGTCAGCAGCAGAATGTCGAATATCGATCAACAGAGTCCCGTGAGTCCGATGCGGCCTGAGAAGGCGCACGATCTAGAACGCTCGTACCAAGTACCCTCCGAGTTCGAACTTCAGCAGCCATACACGCCTGTGTTCATAACTCGCCCAAATTCGACGGTCTCGGGAGAGAAGAGCTCAGGGCGGAGTTGTGGTTGTAATAGTCGGAAGGGAAGATGGACGTGGGGCCTCTGTATTTCGGCCATTATTATTGCTCTCGTGATTGGTATTCCCGTACTTTACAGGAGCCGGAAACACAAGTCTAGGTATATTGGCCTACTTACTTCATATGTATCGTTATTGACTGAAAATGACCGTAGCAATTCGTCACAGTCGCGGCTGCCAACTGCCCCAGACAATCTCCCGACTATCAAGGTGTCGTCGCTGCGCAACAACTCGGCAATCGCCGTGATTGCAGAGCCCAACAGAAAGCTAGCGTATCAGGAACCTAACGGTAACATCAGAGTTGCGGAGTATATTATCGGGGATGATGGGGAAACTGCTTCCTTGAGCACCGACTACGCACTTGTGGTGCAGACAAATCCGAAGAATGACACGCCAATAGCAGGTGTAGGGTTGGGTGAAAACCAGGTAGATCCTCCACACTTATTTCCCAACCCATCTAACGCGAATAGGTTGCCATCTTCTACGTTGCTGCCAACGACACCATCCAGTCACGCGAAGGAATCCTTGCGCTCGAAGAGCTTCGTAGCACCAGCTCACTGTCGACTATGGGGATCCAAGTACACCCAAAAACACAACTTGCTGCATTGATGTATCCCGACGGAGTCACGGCCGCCGTGTTCTTCCAACTCCCCAACTCGTCGATCGTAAGCTACCATATGTTGAACAATCTATGGGTTCTTGACACTGTGCTGCCGGTGGATGCGTTGGAAGGCACCGCGCTAGCGGTGATCGCATACCAGACAGAACGGAACGGTGGCACTGCCACCGAGGCAAGGGTTTTCTACCAAGGCAAAGACTTGACGATTGGCGACCAATGCGGAAGCAGTGTTGACAATATCAAATGGGCTGCGTGTTTGTCCCCATCCTCCTATACTCTCGACGTTGTTGACATTGTAAGGCCGGTTGAAATCTCCGAAAATGACGGCCAAGAACGGGACCGCAATAGCAGCAGCAACAATTGACCCTAGCGGCGGTATTCGGACGTTTTATCATTCCACCGACAATGATGGAAAGGGCTTAATGGAGGTTTATTGGAACGGTACTGGCTGGGCAGGACCCAGTGTTTTAAAGGGCGTGGAGCTGGACACGGAATCGAAACTTGCTGTGGTTGCGGGATATGGTGAGAAGGATGATTTGGCATTGTATTTGAGCCGGGGAGACAAGGTGGAGCAGACGGTGTTGAGAGGGTCGACGCAGAAGTGGAGCGCTGTGTCGGGATTTGGAGTGCCGCCCCCGAATCCGGGGGCATAGCAAGTAAGGTAATTATAAGCTGTATATATACTCTACATATATTTTAATTTTCAAGTGTGTGAAGCATCTTCCATAGCTTGCACTTCTACAGAAAAATATAGATCTAGACATGCAGGACGTCAACCATGGAGAACTCCGCTCAATCAAATCAATAATCCCCCACCTCGGAGGATTCACACCCATGAATCGGGAAGGGCGGGGTATGCATGAAGTACAAGTAAAAGCAAACGCGTAAGTGCCGAAATCCGTCAGCGCAAAGTTTTCAGGCGTACTCGCTACAGACGCCACGATCGATATCAAATTGCACTCTGCCCAAGTCCTATATCGTAGCACGATGATTGTTATCGAATTTCCCGTTACACCAAAAATTGAGATTTCTTGCAGATGGAACAAAATCAAAGTGATGTGACAGTCCATAAGTGATTCCAGACGGATACTAATTATCGATAGTTTGAATTCTGTAGAAGGCTTCTCTAACTTTACTATTTTGCTAGAAACCAACGAATACTGTGAGGATAAAAAGCCATGGGGAAGTATTTTGCAACGTTCATGACCTCCAGTGAATCGCGGAGCTCATCACGAATCCATCACTCGATATTGTGCCTTGTATCTAGACTTTTTATCGCTAGCGATACAGAAACCGAGTGAGAAATAATGTTGAAATTGATAAGAAATATCCTGCTTCGCTCCCTACCGATGTCCGCGTAACACCAACTCGTCGTAGGCATCCTCGCTTCCGTCAAATAGCGTTCTATTAAACCAGGAATGGAACTTAATTGACGTTCTCTCTCCACCTAATATCGGTGGCCCGTCAAATGCTCCAGCCTGCTCTTACACGGCAGACAACGCATGCATGTACCCGGCTGTCCCGTTACATGGCGAGGCCGAGATATCCCTGCTTCGCACAGTCCGACCCCCGGTTGTCCTTCGCTCCTCTAAGCCTAGAATATACCCGAACAGCGGTAACGCTTTGAAGGGCTTGTTTCCGCCATCAGCGCCGCTGCGATATTGCAATCGGCGTTCACGAGTCACAGACCACCAGTGTATCGGGCGCGTTTATTGATAACCTTCTACCGCTCTGCTTTGGTCCGCTGGAACCAGTTAAGTCCATGGCTAGGAGTGTTTCTCTTATACTCAAGACTGCCGCGGGTGCTGTAGAGAGCCGACAATAACCACCTGAGGTAGTGCGCGTCGAATCCGGGATTATCATTTATTTTCAATCCCTTTTCGCAGATTCACAGCCGTCGTCGAGCATGGCTTCTGCTTCCTGAAACTGGCTGCGCTCGAAAGAAACCCGTATACATATGAGCATCTATGCGTCGGATGCAGTAGGTGTGACGGTACCATGAACACCTCCGTGCAATCTTGAAAGTATCAGCAAAGACTTGGCAGGTAAGCGATATTGTTCTGCGCTTACTTCCGTTCCTAGGAGTTTCCGGGCATAGAACGGTTGGGGTGCTGTTAGGATCAAGAAAGGCTAGCACGTCCATCAGCAAGCGTATGTTTTCGTCCATTCCGGACAATTGTACGTCCATGTAGTATCTATGGAACTTTGGTAAGCTTTGGCACTGCAGTGTTGTCGTTTAGTACGAAGCTCCTCACAAAATCTGGGGGGTTGCCCAAGAAGGCCTTTATCAATTTGAGCCGGTTTCAACCATAATTTGGTGAAACTGATAATTCTATCTGGGGAAGACCTAGGCTTTTTTTTAACTCTCTAGCCGCAAACTACGCACTGTAAATCACTCGATAGCCTATATAGACGCACGATAAGCTGACGCTTAGCGCTGTAAGGTAGGATACCATCTTGTGTCTTAACTTAGGATTTAATATAATGTAAAGACATTGGCTGTTACTCGGAATAACGAAGAATTCTGATAGCTAATACATTGCCATTCTTCTCTCTTCTTCGTCGGGAAGGTTTAGCCCTCAGTTACCTGCCGATATGTCTGGGAGGGCATCCTACGCATGTGGGGACCTTCTTTTCCACAGCTAGATCTTTACCTTCTTCCCTTACGATACTCCTTGCTCCTTAATGATCTATGTGGTCATTAACTTTGACCGTTCTTTATAATTATTTCAACAGCCTTCGCCCGATTATTAGAAGGTATTAGCAGCAGAAGTGCTTTTCGACTTTTAGGATCGAGTGCGGACGCAAAATCAACAAACCCCACCTGCCAAAGTACAAACTCGGAGGAACGCTGTAGATAACCCCGAGACTAATTTAAGGGTTTCCATTCGTTCTGGCTGAATCAACCGTGTGCCCTAATTCATTACCCGAACCTCAACCACTTTTCCTCAAATTCCCTCGGTTCTTTTCATCCGCCCGCGTTTATACATGTCGGGCTCTGTTGCCCAACCTACAATGTATTTTTGACCCTTTCCTCTCATTCGGGACTTAACATTTGATATCTGCAACCCAGCTGTCAGAAGCGGGGCTTACAGATATGACTGACTAGCCTCGGAGGAATCATTTTCTTGAAGTGTCATAATTGGCTGCCTCGGTGGAACGCTGTGCCATGCATCGTAGTCGATGGTAATTGATTCGTCGCAGCAATTCCGCTCTCTGAATTTAACACGTCAGCGAGCGAGCCACTCGCACGAATTAAAGAAGATGTAATCAGTGATAACAACGCCAACATACTGCGGCAGTAAACGTTCACGTGTAGCATTGCCTTCAATTGGATCTTGTCAAAGGTTGTTTTATTGGGCATGATTTCCAGAAAATTTGGCAAAAGGCTGGATAATAATGCCACCCTCTCCCATCTCTCGTCTATGTAAATCACCACATTACCGTACATTTATGATCGTACGAGGACTTAGCTCGACTATCTCACATACAGTTCTACGGAACCTACCCTAACTACGCCTTTCTTTTCATCAATCAGCTACCGTTGAAAGCTATAGTTCATCGAGGATATGGCTTCAAGTTGGTCAAGTGTCGGGGGAAGCGGTTCTTTGCCTCATACCTCATGTTCCGATGGAGCAGCTGCGAATCAGAATGTGAACGTTACTTCGACAATTGCAATTCAGCATAATAATTGCAAGTGTGTACTCTCACCTAAACTGAAGTTGTAGAGTAAATTACTAATCAATCTCTTTGACGATTTTAGTTCCGAGGTTTGCAATCACGTCGCCATGGTATCTATCCCTACGAGTATCACAGTAAATCGGTCGTCCGCAGCCACGACGGTGACCATCGCGGCTGCAGCTACTACAATAGTACTTCCTGTCGGCTGTGAATGTAAATCACATCCTCCAATTGGGCCGACTACCAATCCCACGAGCTACAATCAACTCGAAGGCCTTGAATATGCTATTCAAAAACATGACTTCGTTCATAGAGGCGGCGAGTTCGAGGATTTCAACGTCGAGTTCTTTAAGACTGCTCCTCCCATTCAAAGTGGGGTAACAACTTGCATTGGCTTTAGGCACTACCCTGTCGAAGTTCCGATTTCTATCTACGGCAGATCACCTATTCGATGCGACTACATTGCAATCAATCATCGTGGATACTTCATACCACCAATGACAGGGGAATATGTCTTCTCAACCTTTAATGTTGACGATATGGTGTGTCTATGGCTCGGCGATTCAGCATACAATGGCAAATACACCAGAGCGAATGCTAGTCTCATCCACCCACTTTCAAAAGGGGTCAGTACAAAAAAGTATAGAGCTGTTCTTACAGCTGGTGTACATTACCCTTTCCGGTTGATATTGGCAAACGCACAAGGAGGTGCTTCATTGTGGCTTACAGTCACTGGCCCCGATGGAACAGTGCTCCTCAGCAAGGACGTCGATTCTGGTTCCTACTTCATACAGCACTCACTTAGTGGGGCAAGTCCACCTTTCCAGCCTTTTGGCCAAGAGACTTTGTAGCGTTTATTTTCCTATCATACAATCTCCTTGTGTCTAGAAAGTGAACATTTCACCTAACTCTTTACCCAACTCCTTGTCAAAGACCCTGAAGGGGAATTGTGCTTTGGTATTTTATTTCTTTATAATTCATGGTAACTTGTTTCTTGGTAGCATATTTTTTTTCTCTGTAGCGCAAGTTTACAGAGCAGGTTTTGAATTGTATAGTAATCACATGTGCGTCAGCATCCGGTTCACAGAATCAAGAGTACTTTTAAATCTCATCTAATAGCAAGCTGGGTTTCTAACACGGTGCATACAATCCTGACGTGAGCTCCGCGCAATATGATAAGTAATCCACCAACCCCACGACCGTTTACAAAGTCAGTCAAGCATCGGCATTCTTCCACACCCGCACAACTTGGTGATGCATACTAGAGGGTATGATAAGAGTTTGCATAGACTGATTTTATTTCTAATAGGATCGACGAAGCGCAACAATAAGATACAAACAGCAGTCTCAGGAACCGAAAAGCATTACCAACGACGAAAATCATAGCCGTTCATAAGAAACCATTTACCACGGGAGCGTAATGCTTGTTCCATAGTAGATGCGCCCATTTCCCTCCTTTCGCCTTCGCCAGAATCCTACAGTCATATCTATCTTTGCTGTCAGTGTTTGTGCAATAAGCTCAAGTCCAGCAGGGGTAATACAGTGCTAGGTCAGTCGCTTATATATTGACGCGACTTTGGAACCGTATAATTCGGGGGCGTTGAGAGGGCGGGTCCCCGGATTTGGTGCTGGTATAACTAGGATGTCGCCATCCCCTGCAGCCAGGTGGGCGAGAAGATCTCGTCCCTTGATTGAACATTCAAGTAGGTGTTTTGGCTAAGTACTATGTTAGCCATCGTCTGAATGAAGGAAAATGGCATCGGGGTTCAGGAATCTTACTTGTGTGATAGCAGAGTGAGGGGTAAGTGGGGGAATTGTTTGGTCGCTAGAACAAGCGTAGGTAGGCCTGAGATGTTTGTTAGGGAGTCTCAGGGTCTTAGATGTTTGTTAGGGAAGGAATTATTGGGGACCAAAGCTGGAAATTTATTCGAGTTCATGGAGCCAATATGGCAGTGCGACTGCGCCTTGTGTGACGTGTGTATATGTATGCCTACCGAGGCGAAGTGCAGGCGTTTAGGCTTTCGGCTGAATACAGAGCTCGCAACCGCACCCAAGCTGCAATAATCATTATCGATATTAATATTCACTCGGTCATTAGTTATTAAGCACTCTGGTTGGGGAAAGGTATAGTGCGAGAGCTGTCGAGGCGGTGATTTATGCATTGCCATATACTTTCCCGACTACGCAACGTATATACCCGTTGTGCGAAGAAAGTGGGTAGCATTAGTATATTGCGACAAGCTCGACTTGCAAGGTCTGTATCCTTATAGACCGGTCCCAATATACAGTACCGGAATTGTGAATGATACACATTTCCTTCTGGCCGGCTGGGGTGCTCCGAATTGGGTTCTGACAGGTCTTATTCTCCATTCACACAGTACGGCCCGGATATATCGGTAGTCGGGCTGGCGCATCATCCTCCATTTCTGTACTCGGTTCAGCAGCTGAGTAGTGGTCGTGAACCGCCCCGAATTTCACTGGGCAGCATATAGCCGGGACGGCAGTATCCGTGGCTGCGCCTCTTCCGTAGAACCAGGAACCAATCCCATTCCTTGATTTGACGCGCAACACTGCCCCTGCATCATGCTGCGGTTTTTAATTCACAAGCGCAACAATTACTTGTCCAGCGGATACTACATGTATGTACATACATCGCAAGTTTATTCACTGTGGGGCAAGAAAATCTGTCTTGGAGAGTTCTGTTTGTCTGTCGATGGGCATACTAGAGTAGAGCTTGAACTCGATAGGCACGTTTATCTCGCTGCTAGCTCTAACGTTGTGAGGAGTTGTAACCTGCGAGTGATCACTGATGATCTGTGATGACAAGATGAGAGTGGCGGACATCACATCACACATACAGATCAACTTGTGTATGAGGGGATAGTCAGCAATGCATCAGACATAATATTGTTCCTATTGCAAGGCAACTTCTTCATCCAAGCACCAAGCACTTCATTACACTCCCGACGAATAGGTATGCGTCAAGACACGACGAGATAGCGCAGCCCCAAACCGCATACCTCCCACAGCTTACGTTTTCATAACCAACTTAATATAACACCCTCACCAACAGTACACCACCCATCAGTCCTAATCGACCAAGCACTCCACCCCTCCCTCCACAAACCCCTCTTCAGCCCTCACTCCGCGGCCCATCCTGGTTGGGTGGAGATACCTGAAGTCGCCGACATCTGAAGGCGAGGCCTCTCTTACTCGTGAGCACGTGATCTAGTCTGTGTATCACCGGCAACTTAAGCGGAGCAGATAAGATAAGGATCGGAAGTCATCGGCCATGCGCATTCCCGAAGCGGTCGGGCATCGAGTCCCGCCAGTCCCGTCCTGCCCGCCAGATTCCGAGACCATCTTGTCCTGCCTGCGCTCAAGTTCGACCCTCCTACACACCGCACCCAGCTAGCTAAGATCAGGACAATAAAAGTGTGTCGCTTTGTGGGTGCGTTGTGGTGGTCGGGGCTTCGGGAGTGAGCGTGACCTCGAAGCAGTTGGATACAGTTTTCGCATGCAGACCGAGTGGCCCAGGCCCGTCGGGCTGTCTTCGCTCGCCTGGCTCGTGGTGTTTTTGTGTGTGGGCCATTGCCCCATTGGCGTTCGTCGTTCGTCGTTCGTCGTGAATGGACCGAACCCACCAGCCCCCGGCACACCCCTCCATCACTCTCTCCATCACCACAGGAATCTTCAGCAGCACGTCTAGAGGTTTTGTGAGGTGGTCCACACACCGAACGCATAATAAAAGTGATAGTGATAGTGGGGGTGATAGTCCGGGGGCACGCCGCAGGCTGCGAACAGCCGACGGCCACCAAGTGACATATCGTGGTATTGGCAATAATGAAGCTCTGTGCGTCCTCCCGCAAGCAACATATAATCCATCTAATTACCTCCCAGGTATCTACGAGTTGGTTGACGCACTCTATCACGTGCCGTGGTAGTTAGACATTAGCCACCGAGTGACCGATCATGACCGCGGCGATGCGTGGGTATCGATACGCATTGGGCGGCCTGGAGCGTAATAAATGCAGCTCTTCTTCTTCTTGCAATCCCTCGCCTGATCTGCAAAATGTGCAGTTGTAATACAGCAGAAATGCACTCACCTGCTATCTGCTATCTTCAGGCGTATGCCTCTTCAAACTTTTTCGTGCACAGCGCAGTATCCAGGTCTTCATATGTATCGCATATTACGATCTAGATACTGGATACATCTCCACCATTGAAATGCGGGGTGCGTGAGGTTTGCCCCAGAAACGGCTTGCAGTGCCGAGAATAAGCTTGAAAACCCGTGCGTGCATATGCAGTAGGGCTGCACGTTAAGTATGTACCACCGAGGAATCAGAGTCCCCGGATTTGACTGCATATGCCGCCCACTTCCCCTGCCATTGTTACACGTCACCCGCAAGCTCGGGTGTTCGTGCTTATCCCCCCTCCACCAAAATTGCTATATCTCCCACCAGCGGGCCTCCACCACCATCACTACCACCACCACCAGAGCCACTCTCAAAATTCTCCAGCTGGCCAGTATGTCTGCTGCGCTGCTCCTAATCGCCGCTGCAACCGCAATTTACCTCCTCTTCCATCATGCCAACCGTACGAACAGCCCCAAAATCAAAGGCATCCCCGAAGTCCCAGGCCTTCCTCTCCTCGGTAGCCTCCTATCGATCGGCTCCTGCCACGCGCGAAAAGCACTGGAATGGAGCAAGATCCATGGCCCCGTATTCCAGGTACGCCTTGGAAACCGAAGGGTTGTCTTCGCGAATAGCTTCTCGTCTGTCACCAATCTCTGGATAACACAGCAGAGCGCCCTGATCTCGCGGCCTCAACTTTACACATTCCACTCGGTCGTCTCGACGGCTCAAATTTTCACAATTGGCACTTCGCCATGGAGTGAATCGGTGAAACGCCGCCGTAAGGCCGCTGCTACCAGTTTGAGCCGACCTGCAATCGCGTCGTATATGCCGATTATCGACCTCGAGTCCTCAATCTCAATCCGGGAGCTTCTAGAAGACTCGGATTACGGAGACAAGGAGATCAACCCGTCTCTCTACTTCCAGCGGTTCGCTTTGAACACCGGCCTTACACTAACCTATGGTTTCAGAATCAAGGATGCTGAGCAACTGCAGGAGATTGTTGAGGTTGAACGCGAGATTAGTAATCTACGGAGCACGAGCAACAATTGGCAGGACTATTTACCCATATTGCGGCGGTTTGGCAAGAAGAATAACACTGCGGCGGAGACGAGCAAACGGAGGGATCGGTATATGGACATGCTCCTGCAAGAGTTGAAGAGAAGAATTGCGAAGGGTATTGATAAGCCGTGTATTACGGGGAATGTGCTCAAGGACCCAGAGGCGAAGTTGGATGATGGTGGCGCCACCTACTCCCTTGAGAGATAGGCTGCAGGCTAACGAGTGCAGTGGATATAAGATCCATATGTCTCAGCATGGTTTCTGCCGGCCTCGATACAGTCCCGGGGAACTTTACTATGGGACTGGGGTATCTCTCAACTCCTCACGGACAGGAGATCCAGCAGAAACTTTACGACGAGATAATGGCGGTCTATCCAAACAATGCATGGGAAGTGTGTCTGAAGGAAGAGAAAGTACCATATCTTACTGCATTTGTTAAAGAAACGCTGCGCTTCTGGACAGTACTACCAATCTGCCTTCCTCGAGTTAATATCAAAGACATGGTCTACGACGGGGCGACAATCCCCGCTGGAACAACATTTCTCATGGTAGTTCATCCCGCTTCCTCATACCTATATATACGTGCTAAGAAAAGGCAGAACGCATATGCGGCAGCCTATGACCCCACTCACTTCGCCGAGCCGCACAAGTTTTCTCCTGAGCGATACCTGGTCCCAATACAAGGAATATCACACTTTGCGTACGGCTGTGGGAGTCGCACTTGCATTGGTTTGAACTTGGCGAACAGAGAGCTATATACACTGTTTTTGAGATTGATCGTTGCGTTTCGCGTGTTTCCGGCGGAAAGGGAGGAAGATAAGCCCGTGATCGATGCACTGGACTGTAACAAGATGATGACAGGGTTGACAACAGATCCGAAAGATTTTAAAGTTAAGCTTATTTGCAGAGATCGAGGGATGCTGGAGGAGTGGTTGAAGGGAAGCGAAGAGAGGACGAAGGAACTATGAACCATGCGCTGTCACATGTCTAGGCGTTTTGATAGCTTAAGGATACGTAAATAGAGGTTCTAGGATTTGAGAATTGCTTGTAAGACGTTGTCTCGTGCCCCCTCTTGCATCGGCGCTTTGTAAAAATAACCAGCGCCGCCAGAGTGGTTCGGAAGCAGCTACAGGGGAGGTTCGAACTGAAATCTTGAAAGTCGACCCTTACTGCGGGATGCTTGGAATGCTCGGCGGTGTAGCTTGATTGCACTCTCTTATTTCTTAACAATGCTTCACATGCAACAGAACCTTCTTGTCCATCACCGAAGTATGGAAGGTAGGGCGAAGGCACGTGGCACATATACACTCTATCTGAGTGTGCGTTTCCAGGGCACCGTCCACAAACGCCCGTCGCTAGCAGTGTAACTTTATCTTGCCATACTTCACCAGTCTATCTCAATTGAAACAAACTCGCACAAAAAATGCAGTCACGACAGAAGAGCTAGAGTACTACACCACTGTCCGGCGTCGAAGTGGTGAATAATTGAACATCTGCTGAATTGCGCTAAGTCTTTATTATTCCCCATGGCTTATGGTCGCATGAAGAGTGAATATATTGTAATTCCGAGCTGCGTGCAGCCTCGATTTTGCTCTGCATCCCAGGTCCTCTCTAGTCCCCAGCTTCTCCAGCTCTAGCGCGTGATGTCATAAAACTTAATACGTGGTCATATAAGGTTGTCCAAACTGTAAAGCCAATATACACACCGGACAGCTTACCGTAGGACTTCACCATGGCGCTAAGGCCGATGCCCCAACGGCATCTGAACCTATCACTCCAACGTTGCAACCGTTAACTTCTCATCCCTTCAGATACTGATTCAGATACTGATTCAGACCTTGACTATCATGATGACCGACCACTTCTCCGACCACTTCTCCAACGCTGCTGCCGTGTCCCCCGTGAGCCAACTTACCATCAAGATGGCCGATATATCCTCCGCCGCTGTCGAGTTCCCCGCCGCTGTCGCCGCTGTCGATTCCTCTGCGCGCTCAATTACCATCAAGATGACCGAAAACATCTCCCCTGTCGTTGCCGAATCTCTCCCGAGCCAACATACTCCCATAAGAGATCTATACTCGAGCTGTATCGATGTTATGAACTTGAAGGAACTCAGCGCTCCATATCTCCGTTTCATGGCCGAATTCTGCGCCCAATTACAACGTTGGGGGTCTGGTTTCTTCGGTGACCAAGCAGATCTAGATGATGTCTTCTCCGTCGACCATGAAATGGCACATTTGAAGACGGATATACTGAGATCATTGACAAAGATTCTACACTATCTGGGTAAGGTAATTCGTTCTAATAGGTCAAGTACTAATAATGGACTGATAGCTGACTGGATACTGCGCGGCTCTCCGAACTCTTCTGTTCGTTCCAGGGATCATGATGAGAAGCTTCCGCTTTTCACACAGATACAGACGACACTCAACCAGCTTGTGGTGGCGGATCGAAAAGAAGCCATTAAGCTTAAGCTCATGAAAGAGATTCACGTTCTTGAGAATCTTACACCATCTATTGTGGCGGTGCGTGAATACCACTTAATGAAGTTGGACGAGGCAGAGTATCAAAATCGCGGTGGAGTTCGCTATGTTCTCCGACAGAAAAGGCTTCAGGCGGCCAGAGAAGCTCTCCTGGCGACTCGAGCTCCGGAGGATATACCAGGCCCCGAAAAGAGGGGTGAGGTTGATATGATGAAGGAGAGGATGAAGGCGGGAGTTAAAAAGGCTTTAGATTATTTTACTTGCTGCTTCACGTTGGGGTGTTTGGAGCGCCAGCGGGGCGCCGATTATTCTATAAATTTCTAGGTGTTCCCTTCTCTCTTGCTCGAATCAATAATGTTTAATCTTGGGGGTTTTTTCTGTACGTATACTGCGTTTTTGGTAATATAATGTTATTTGGCAGCAGAATTCCGATCATGGCACAACATTTCCGGAATTTAGGTACCTACTCGAGCTCGAGCTCTTGTACCCAGTTAGTTTTCGCGGGATGATCTTGAGAACAAGGCAAGTTTGGTTTACAAGAGTAGGATGAATTCGAACTGGTAGAAACATCGTTATGTTACATGACTTTGACAATTAAACCAGACACTGGTGCCGCATGCAAACTCACATATAAGGAACTTGAGACTTATCGCTAGGTTTACAGATCTCAGTACCAGCACCTCTTCTATGGGACGTTTCAATCCGTCCAGCATGCAGCAGCACATAGTTTCATTTTGGTTGCCTACCACAAAATATATTAGCGTTACAGAAGAGCAGGAGCCCTCACATTTTAAAAAAAGAGCCTGTTAATCGATAACTAGAATAACATACCAATCTACTGGGGGAATACGCATCGGAATAACGACCTAGTTGGTGAATTATTATAAGTGACAAGCAGGGATAGGATTTTAATTTGCCCACAGTTGCCCTCACCCATAATTACAGTGCTAGCTGTATACTGTACATCCATATACCTAAGTAGGTAATTCCGGTTAGAAGGGAATCGACGGACGGCACAAATTCCGTCCTTTTTTGGTTGTAAAGGTATTTTAGATAAGAACAGTGAAGTCTATCTGATAAAAGAAGCTACGAAGACGGATCTCAATTGGATAGTGAAGTGGATGAGCCGATCGATATTCGATCTTTGGAGCCCTTCGCAATGAACAACTATTCGAATGCAACGTGGAGTAAGTAGTTACCTGCTCAGGTTCCACGAGATCTCCCAATGTTCACAACTAGACTTATTGATACAGCGTCCTCAATTGTAAACTCTAACTGCTACAGGAATTGTTTTGCTACCATCAATAGTAGCATTACTACCAAGAAAAGACTTGACTTCGGCGACTTCGATTTTCTCATTAACCTGATTAAGGATATCAGGGAAGGTCACAGTAAGATAATCAAAGATGCACGAAGTGCAAGAAGCGGGCGCTTTGCATGTCCTTTGGCTGAATGAGGGCCGCGTCTTCCATGGGATTCGAATAGAACTTAGTATCTGAGTATGTTATTTTTACACACCATCCGAAACCTCTAGCAGAATTTGGTATAACTTGATCTCACCCAGTGGATAGAGTCTAATCCAAAACCGTAAATTCTAGTTTAGCTTTGAACTTGAAGTAATTAATTCTGCAGAATCGTGGCATCTTTCTAAAAAAATAGCCTTATAATCGCTTCAGTGTAGCGCGTTGCACGTTAAAGCGTGGCTCTTGGACCCGGAGTGTTGAAGCGGGTCTATCGTGGCCTACCTATAACACTGATCATGTATCTTTGGGTGATAACGTGTTCATGTACGTACTAGACATAGTCTTAGGGTGGAAGTGCTGCACTTCTGGAGATCCATTGCATTCGCCGCAGGAACCATCGGAAATACATACTTCGGTGGTGGTGCCTGCATGATTAGTGCACTCTGTGTTATGAACCTCCCACATAAGCGCTTAGCGAGCAGAGTAAAATTGCACGAAAAGACAGCCGCCAGTTCCTAAATCTCTCGTCGCCGTCTTAATGGTTCAAGCATTTCGATTCTTTGCCTACAAGAAACGATTGCGAACTCAAGGCCCACCAATCCAAATCCTTAATCTCAGTCTTCTCAAATACTGTTCTCACAAGGCGGGCTAAGATTGGTTGACAGCGTCAATCGACACGGTGTCTAACGAGAATAGCAACCGTTCGGGGAGAGAGACTTCCAATTCGATGCATCTGCCCTACCGCCGACAAGTACACTCGGCGGAATTTCGAAACGAGGCGAGAACCCTGATCTCCCCGAATCGAGTTCGTGAGAATTCGAGGTTGTCTTGAGCCAATCAGCTGTCAGCGTTGAGATCTTAGATGCAGCACAAGCGCCCGGCACAATTAAGCTAGGCGAGATGGAACATTCCCGAGATCCATCAACCACTCATTCCTTCCCGCTGGGACTCGACCTGGGTTTACTATGAAACTCTAGCGACTGCTTCATCTCGTTTCGGGGATAGACAGTGCTAAGTTCAGCTCTCCTACGGAAATCTCCAGTCGGCAATTTCGTAATAACGGCACCTAGCATTTTGATCGGGCCATGATCGTCACGCACTCTTCGGCGACTGGATGCTGGAGCATCACCAAGATTAGTGAAACAGTTGAGATGAGCCAAAAATACGCGTCTCCATAGCAATGTCTATTGATATTGATCAAGATTGATGGGGTATTTAACAACTCCTCTCGCACTTTTAACGGTCTCTCATCATCCACAACAAGCAGATACAAGCAAGTCTTTCCCTATCTCTTTTCTTCTGTTCTTCTTTTCTTCTTTTCTATTTCTTTCTTGTTTCCTTATTTCCTTGTTTACTTTGTCAGACTCTTTTTGTCGTTCGATACGTATTCTTTCTTCACGACAGGACCGGCAAATCTCAACCTAGATTACCACGCAAGCTTCGTGTTTATTCCCGGATCAAGCCAATTCCCTCCACAAGTTTTTATCTAGCAGCAACTTCTACCAAGTATAAAGAAACAATCATGCCTCGTCCATCTCACGGAGTCATCGGCCTCGCCTTCCTCGCCGCTCGCGGCCTCCAAGCTCTTTGTCTCCTCGTCAGCATGTCCCTAGCGGCCAGATTTATCTCTAGCATGGTAGAAGCCCAGCAAGCCCCGCCACCACCTCTCGTTGGAATCCTTTGCGTCATCTGTTTCGCAATCCTATACTGCGGAACCACGATCCTCCTGTACTTCGACCACCAGCTACCGTTCCTTCCCACAGCCGGGATTGACATGCTATTCTTCCTGGCACTCATGGTCAGCAGCATCGTGATTGGAAAGCCGCTGAGCTATCTCTCCTGTCAAGCCGTTGCCCAGAGCACAACAAAAGAGCTGCTCGAGAACATCGGCGACAGGCTGAACCAGGGCCCCACCTCCACCACTGTCGCTACAGCTACAACTACTGGTATAACTCCACAAGCAGTCATACCCTACGCTGCACCCACACAGACAACCTCCACCGTTGTTGAGTATGCTGTTACCACCGTTTCCAACGCTGCAGCCACCGTCACAGCAACCCTCACTCCTGGAGGCGATGCCCGGGTGAAGGGCAGCGATGGCAATCTCTACACCATCTCCAGCCGTTCTCTCCTTGCAGCGAGGGACATTGTGATCAAGACACCTGACTACCGCAGCTGGATCAGCAGCGGAAGTGCGAGCGACTGCATGATGATGAAGGCGGTGTGGGGCTTTGGTATCGCATTGACGATAATGTTCGTGTTCAGTGCGGTCATGGTGTCTTTCATTTGGAAAGCAGAACGCGAGAAGGGATCTGCCAAGAAGGTAGAGGCAGCCTAGAGAGGAACCTTGGAGAAGAGTGGAGGATAAAACGGCTGAACGAGAATGATGGATAATGGGCTCCGGAAGCTAATGATTCTCCTTGTGTCGGTGGCTTTGATTTGTGGCATAGCGTTGGTTTTGTGGCTTTGACTTGTATAATATTGTCGTGATGCTTTTGCTTGGTGTGGGCTGATCTGGTCTATCTAATGAAGAGTCCATGTGTTTTTACATCACCCGCTAAAGCCCCTTATGTGCTACGCAGATGATTTCCCTCTTAATACTGCCTAAGAAGAAGAACTCAACAACACGAGCCAAGATGGCAAAGTCGAATTGCTGAGTGATAGAATATGATTTTGACTAACCGAACGCGATGATCGCTATTGCTGGAAGAAATGTGATCAGGGGCGTATGTACATAATGTGAAGATGTTGGGAGGTTCCCAAAGAAATGATTCCTCGGGCAGGCTTTGCGAGTGCTATAGTATGATTATATTGCTGTGCCTGTAGTTTCAATCATGGCCCACCAATCATGAGGCAGGATGGCCGAGTTGGTTATGGCGCCAGGTTAAGGTTACCTTAATAGGAAATTCCTGGTTCGGGAAACTGAGCGTGGGTTCAAGTCCCACTCCTGTCAACATATTTTGTACTTTTGCTAAGAAAGAAACCTGGGGAATATAGAGACCTACATGTATACATCTATCGAGATAAATCTCCGCACACGACGGCGCCATCGTGAATAGCAGCAGTGGCGGCAGTCGGCAACCCGGAAGGACGACGTTCACTGGCAAGGCAATCCCAGGCGGGCGGCGTGGGAAGAATGGCCGCCCGCCTGGACTGGACTGGGATGTTCGTGGCTCCAATCACGATCTACGCTCACCAAGCTAGCCAGCGGTGGATGGCCGTGCAAACCCAATCCGTGTCCAACATAACCACCAATCACCAAGACGCTCGCGACGAACAAACTGGAGGCAAACCAAAGTCCCGCAGCAGTCGCCAGTACCGTTTCTCGGTGCATAAGTACAGTACTACTCCGTCCTCGTCGTCTCCCTCTGCGACCTGTTGCTCTCGTACCTTGTTGCTGCCTCTGTTCGGCCCAGCGATTTCAGATGCCCGCCCAGGTCTGACCATCGCCAACTAGCCAGCGCTGCATACGCACCTAGGTCCCGTCCCGCTCGGCCCGTTCACTCTGGCTGTAGCCGTTAAGACTTGCCGACGTGGGCTTTGGTATAAGTAGCTGGCTCGACTACACGATTTGACAGCGTCTCCTGAACCTCTACAGGATGTCTCGACGATCACCACCGCCACCTCCAAGCACAAACGGCACCTACTACCCTCCCTCGTCGCTCCCACCACCGCCGCCACCGCCAGCCCGGATACAGCAACACCAACACCCACACTCCACCGCCGATTCGGGCTTCTTTCAGGAGCCACCGAGACTCGGGAATCAATTCCAAACCGATCCAGCGTTCCAGCGGATTCTCGCGCGTACCGCCCTTTCTCCCCTTCCGTAGAAATTTCCAAGCTGAAATTATGAACTAGTCTACATCCCTTCCGAATATCTCGACCCTCTCTTCCACGACCTTTCCATCCTCGGGCAAACCGTAATTAGTCCACAGGTCCTCCACTACCTTGAAGACGCAGAACGACACCCACCCGAGCTTGAATCTCATGACGCTTTTGCCCAGCGCAGCGATGTGTTACGTACCTCGGAGGGCTGGAGGAAGTTGCTTGAGCTTGGTGCAAAGGAGGGCTGTGTCGCAGAAGGTTACGATGGGCGGTTGGGGAGGATAGGGCAGTTTGCTCGGTATGTATCACACTGCTTGCATGACCGCATCCGCTAAGTGGCACAGATACTACCTTTTTAGCCCCTCCTCCGGGCTTGCAACTTGTCCCTTCGCCATGACCGACGGAGCTGCGCGCCTCCTCTCCCGTCACCTCGCCCCACCCAAAGCCCCACCCTCCCTCAACTCTTCGCCGCCTTCATACTCCTCTCGAGAACAGGAAGAAGAGACCGCCCGGCGTGTCTTTAAACGTGCCTACCAACGCCTTATCTCGCGGCACCCATCCGTGCGCTGGACCTCCGGACAGTGGATGACAGAGCGCCCTGGGGGATCTGACGTGTCCAGGAGCGAGACGACGGCTACATACTCCCCACCATCAACCACGGGCGAACTCGGACCCTGGGCAATAAATGGGTACAAGTTTTTCTCCTCCGCCACGGACGCCGACATGACCATCCTTCTTGCGCGTACACCAGGCGGCAAAGGTCTCTCAGCCTTCTATGCCCCAATGCAGCTTCCTTCCGGCGAGCGCAACGGCGTGCGAATAATCCGCCTCAAGAAGAAACTCGGCACCAAACCATTACCGACGGCAGAGCTGGAGCTGCGTGACATGCGCGCCTGGCTCATCGGGAAAGAAGGGGAGGGAGTCCGTGAGATCTCCACAATCCTCACCATCACGCGCATACACAACTCCGTCAGCGCGGTCTCGTCTATGCGCCGCGCACTCACCGTAGCAAAGGCGTACTCCCGGGTGCGCATCATTTCCGGAAACCGTATTCTCTCCACGGTGCCTCTGCATCTCCGGACGCTGGCACAGATGGAGCTTCTAACCCGCGCCTCGACACACCTAGCCTTCTTGACCGTGCACCTCCTTTCGCTGTCCGAAAATCCATCTGACACTCCCCCCACTCCCCTCATCATCCCTGCTGGCGGCGCGCACAAGCTCCTCCGTCTCCTAACCCCACTCACAAAGGCCGTCACCGCAAAACTCTGTCTCAGCGTCATCTCAGAATCCGTCGAGGCTCTCGGAGGCATCGGATACCTCGAAAACGAAGAGCCACTGAACCTTGCACGACTGTTTCGCGATGCACAAGTCCTTGCGATCTGGGAGGGAACTACTAATGTCCTCATCACAGACCTAGTTTCCTCCCTCAAGCGGCCGTCACCCTCCGGTAGCGAGGAACGTGCATATTCCCTCCTCGGCGAGTTTATCCAGGAAAATCTCGGTCATGGAGCGGGTACTGTGCGTGGAGATGCTGGCGATATCCTGGAGAAGGCTAAAGTGGCGATATGGAAGCAGTGGACTAACCTCGAGGAAGCGATTGAAGCAGGGAGTAGGGAGGAGCTCACAGCCGGCGGGAGACGCATAATGTGGCGCTTGGCGTATGTGGTTGTGGGAACGATGTTGTTGGTGGATGCGCGGAGGGATTTGGATAGGGGGGCGGTGGAGGCAGTGAAGCGGTGGGTGTTGAAGCGTGAGTTGGGGTTGGGGGAGGGGTGGTTTTGGGGGAACTGAAGGTGATGCGGTGCTTGTGTTTGGTGATGAGGAGGTGCAGCAGCGGAGGTATAAACTCTAATCTTGAAGCAGGCTTGACTGGAGTAATATACGCGATGATTCCTGAGTGATGCGTGTATGTGTTACGGTGTTTATATTGCTTTGATTTTTGTTATTGTCTAAGCATTACTGGGTGTATGTACTGTCTATGGGATAAGCATCGTATGAATTTGAGTTAGCCGTGCAGAGAATGAAGGATGTAACTAAGAATGAAAGTAGAAGTTTTGATATTCGGATTCTATTCCAGAGTGATCGCCGTGAAACAAATCCCAGGACGTAGGAGAATCCATCTCCTCGCCCGCATGCGTTTCCTAAGACATCCATGCCATGCACCAAAATCTATACTATGTATATTACAACCCAAAATGTCAACCAAAAACTCCTGCTCCCAAAGTGTCTGTAACCCTCGCCGTCTAACTCTAAACCCTCAATCGTAGTACCCGGCAGGAAACTCCCCGGACTCCTCAAGATCCTCTCCAATATCCAGATGATGCAACCAAATCTCACCTTCCATCTTACTTCTAACTCCATACGTCATCTTCATCGGGAAGGTCGCTGCAATCTCCTCGCCGGACGCCGCACAGCCGGCGGGTCCCAGGCGTTCAACAATCGCTGTTTTTCTGGGTTAACAATTACTCGACGACCCGATAGCCGGCTGGTGAACTTACGCCGTAATAACCGCGCGGTAGACAACGGCGAGTCTTGTTTACAGAAAACCTTGTTGGCGCGGAAACATACCAACAACGCGAGCACGGCGTGGCCGACGAGGATGATGCCGAGCGTAATCCAGACTGGAGGATTAGTGGAGGAAGACGTAATACAGGGGTGGAGTACCATAATTCCAAACTACGAGTAATCGTACGCCCGTACGCAACCGGTGTCCAAGAACTTGCTTCTTAGGATTGTACTTATCCATATTTGCTAGGCTCCCAGCTGTAAATAGGCCGATGATTGTTCCCATCAACTGAGGGCTGTGGGATACGTTCCGGCCCCACGTTGTGCTGTGCATGCCCTTCCATCATTATCAGAACACTAAACCCACGGCGTGAACATGGGACTTACGCGCTGTTGTATAGAAAGCTCTGGAATGAGAAACCTGGAGCAGTCGTTGTGAACCCGCTCAGGCCAATACTACTGGCGGCTCGTTGCGCAATGTTGTCGGGGAGAATGTGCTCGTCAAGCCAGGTATTCGTGATGTTGGAGATTTCGATTGTGCAGTCGAAATGGTCACCTTGTTTGTCTTCTGGTAGCGTTCCGACGTCCTGGATGATGTCTGTTGGGACGAATTTGAAGACTTGGATTCGGGCACAACGGTCGCCGCAGGTGCCGTTTGCGACGTAGGTTCTGGTGTGTGTTAGCGCTAGAGGGGGTGGATGATGGGGTTGGTGAGAACGTACGTTCCCTGCTCGCCAATTTTCTGGTGGGGGAATTAGTACAACGGGTCTCAGAATTAGTTAAGGGTGACCTACATCTAGCCAATTCACGGTCTGGTTTGTTCCGTCTGCATTCAGAATGACAAATCCCTTGCTGATCCGGTCCGGTGTCCCGTCCTGTCCCTCGACGATGGGCCTCTGGGTGCAGTTCGCCTCGACTTTCGCAGTGCGATTAGTCCGCACACTTCGAGGGCTCAGTTGTCCTGCCATGTACGACCAATCGCTGTACTGAGTTTCACATTAGCCTAGGCATCTGCAACTGGTCGGGAGTGGTCTCACATTATACACCCAGCCGGAGTGTTTCGTTTTCCTGAATGACTCTCGGTCCGCAAGAACAATGGACGCATCGTCAATCGTGCCATTTCCATCCCCGATACTGGAAATCGGCTCGTCGACACCCGACACTGATGTGAGATATGCGTAGATCACTGAAAGAGACCCGTTAGAGTCCTCCGTGTGTATGAAATAGAATAGGGTGCCCACTATCGCCATACAAATGCGCCATGTAGTCCTCCTGCGATTCCGTTGGCGGGATTCCGACACCATTGTTAGCGTAATAGTGATCCAGGAGTGTGACGTTGACTGGGCCAAGGATCGTGAAATTGCCATCTTCCCCTTCCAGATTGAAGGTGAGACCCAAAATGGCCACTGCAACTTGAGCACCCTGTCGAATAACTGGTTAGAGACCCCCGGGAAATGCAAATGTGAACTTACAATCCCCAAGCAGATCCAATTGCTCATTGCTAGTACCCGGAACGGCTTGCGCCTCCACAGGCCGAGCAATTGCACCGCTCTCTGGTAGCTCGATAGATCCAGAATGAGGTTTATCTGTTGCGTGTTAGCTGATGTGGTGTTTACCGGAGCCTCCACAAACCTCTTTTGCTGTCCATTTCCCCCCCGCCAGAATACTCCACTTCATCATATCTGCCATTGACTTCAACGAGTTCTTTAGAATGTCAGCATCTGGTCCTCTTCCCGCAAAGCTGGTACTTACAACCATATTCATCCCCATAAACAACGAAATCCCCAAATACAGCCCGTTAAATATCCGCTTATTAAACTGCGACAAGATCCCATCATTCTCGTAGTACTTAAACAACACCACAATCAACCCGCACAATATCACATTCAGCAACCACCGCGCTAGCAGCCGCTGCGCGAGTTTCCGAAGCTGCTTCAGCGGTCGGTAATTGTGTCCGAGTTTCTTCCGACCCGGCGGCTCCATCGTTGGGTACCGGGTTTGGAGCCCGCGCCGCCGAGGGTCGGGGATTCCAAGGTATTGTGGAGGTGAGGAGGTGGCATAGGATTTGTGCGACGACTGCGGGGAGATGGGAGTGTAGGTGGCCGGTCGTAGTGGGGGGCTGTATTGTTGGGGACTGGCGTACTGCTGTTCATGAGAACTGAGCGGGATGTCGGTATATTGTCGCCGCGGTGGTAGCGGAGGGGTGCTGTTGGTAAAGTTGCGGTATGGGTGGAGTTCGGTGGCATTGACTGGTTCGTATACATGCCTGCCGCCGGAAGACATTGAGGGGTATCGAGCAGCGGATGTCGAGGGTTTATATATGAGCGTATGATCATACACGCGCGTCGAGGCGTGAATCGTGAGAAAAGAAGTTAATTGAAATAAGCTTCTGAAAGCTACCGGTAGATGGCGCTCGGCGCTACATATACGGATGGTTCCATGGTATTTACACCGCCGCGCTGCACCAGGATGTTTATTTTAGGCTCCCTGCAACACCTGCGCATGATGCATGAGAACCCGCAGTAGATGAGTGGCTGAAACTTTCCCCTAGGAATCGATCTGCACGGATTGGGTGGTCCATGACCGTCCTCGAACAGCTGAAGCGTCTCCACCTGGTGAAATAGCCCTTGTTGCGATCACGGTGGGGCTGTGTGCTGGGCACGGGCTTTAAGGTGAGCAGTTTGGTTTTGTTGCAAGGACAGCCGCCCTGCTCTCTTCCTGACGGCGGCTCTCAAGCTCTGTTCTCCCGGGTATTTGGTCAATCCATCAGGTAAGGCTGTGTTCGGGTTTTTGCAATTTGCGTGTGGTTAATGTATAATATTCGAGTATGTCTACCACGTGACTGAGCATCCGCCAAGCAAACACCAACACGCTGAACGCGAAATTCCTTTTAACCTCCAAACTTCCACACGCTCTTCATCTCTCCCTGCCGCAAGAATGTCGAAGCTCAGTTTCGGAGAGACGCTTGCAGCGCGACTCCTACTTAACAACCAATATCCCCGATCAGCAAGGTACCTGACAGCAACGATGCCCCGCGAACGATCTGGACTACCGTACTCTCTCGGCCTGCAAGTCGCGACACGCCCCCCGAACGAACCAAATTCCAGCTCTCCCAAGCAGCTTCGTATCACGCAGTTGGTTTATAGCCGCCATCGAGCCGAGCCTTTGTAGCGGCTGCTCGTCAATTGGGTCGGCTGCTCAACTGGGATTACTAGTGATTACAGTGGATGGACGGAGATGAATGGTATGTAGGGATGCTCATAACTCTAAGACACCGAGACATCATACTAGAACAGTACGTCAACTCGGTGATCAAGGCTCGATCATACAGCGGTATTTCCCATAGACTTGGAGGCGGGCAATACCTTCTACCGGACAAGTGCAAGTGACTCGTCGTGTTGCAACTGGCGATGATCGCCTGGACGCAGACTGTGTCGGATGCGGTAGATGAAGTAAGCTGACAACGTCGGTGCATGTGTTAGTTCTTGTAGTGCCTCCCGAGGTCCGCATTGGTCTGTCTGTACTTATCTAGAATGAACCGAGCGTGGAAATTCTTCGTTTCTGTAGGAATACACGGAGTTTTAAGGACTGAAGAGAAACAGTGATTAGAGGCAATCGGGAGCCCACTATGATAGGCACCGACTAAACCCTAGCCTAACTCCCGCGCCGACCAGTTTGAATTTACAAATGTCGAACAGAAGCAACTACGGCAGCCAGAGCTCCATGTTGCTAAAATAAAGCCTGCCAGATCCCACACCCCCAACAACATTCGGACCCGGTACCAGCGTGCTGATTGCGACGGGTGTAACTACTCAACCGGCACATCTTTGCACACGCGCTTAACTCGTTAGGGCACGGATATCCTAGTTACGCCAAAGTTTTGGCCAGGAAGATACTAAAATGGGGGAGGGTGTGGCGCTGTGGCGGCGGGGTTATAGCTATGTTCTCGTGATAGTTTTGTATCGATGAATACAGCTTTCACACACTCTTTTCTCTTCGCATTGGATAGCTGGTCATTGATATGCATAACTGCCCGTAGTAATGGGTGCCGGTTTAATAGGTGAACGGAAAGGGGGTCGAGTCAGTGACGGATGGCCTTAGAGTTCTTAAGGACAGCTCAGAGGTTAGTTGTACTCACCATGATGAGTGCGATCCTGTGCTTCATGCGCTTAACTCTCGCGTAGTCCCTTTTTCTCTGTTGTACTCTTTCACTTCATCTTCAACTAGACATTCAAAGGTCCTGTAATCTAACTCTGTAAGCTCGCCTACGTGGGCTGGAAACGCTTGCTCTATGTGCTTCTCCTTCCCCTTCTCCTTCGGGCCGATGTTCTCCCATTCCATCAATACTCAGCCAAATCTGCGGAATTGGTAGTCGGGTATGTAACAAAAATAGGTACCAACAAGCTACAAGTACTTCATGTTACACCAGAATACGAGATCCACACGCGACATCCACGCTCAGGGGCAAGTGGGGAATTTATTTCCTAATTCAAACGTAGATGGCCAGTAATGAAGTATTTAAACCATCCTCCCCCGTCTACATCCTCCAGTTCCAGCAACCACCGAAATCATATCAATATCAACATGCGTTTCCAATCCCTCACCTTCCTCCTCTTCATTGCAACCGCAATCGCCAGCCCCGCCGGGGCTAAAACCGATCCCACCTTTTGTGAACGCGGCAAAAAACTGTGCGAGATTGCCCAGTCGTGGCCTGATTGCTCGGAGCTTTATGTTCAGAGCATGAAAGCGTATGTGTCTTCCGCAATGGCGGGGAAGATATGACTGACGGATGTATAGGTGCCAGCTCACCGGATGTATCCAGTGGTTTGTGGATCCGTTGATGCACTGCGATAAGAAGCCCACGCCGAAGAAGACGAAGAAGTTGGAGAGGAGATCGGAATGAGCGTCGTGTCACAGTTGATAGTAGATTATAGTTTGAGGGTGGAAGGGGTGGAGGATTGTATTTGTGGGTCATTATAATAGAGTGAGTAATTAATAATTGTATTATATCCAAGCAGCTTGCTTGACGGGGGTGCACTTTCATTCCGGTGTTGGTTGGCTGATATGCAATCGATCCACCGGGTTGTGTTTCTCTCGGCTCAAGTTCATAGCTACTGTGTTAAATCTAGTACTAATATGTTCCCGATTTCGACTTCCCTGTGTGAGTACTCGTGATCTGGATAGATTAGATGGGCTGATTGGACGGATGGATTAAGTAGATTGAGAAGACACTGGCCTCTTGGGTTGGGACTTGGTTCGTGTCGGCGATGTCATGGTGCTTAGCAAGAGGTTCGGCGCCAGGAGCCTGAGGGGGTCGAGTGACTGCCAGTGAGTGGCTGTAAGGCCCAAAGAGACAGTAATCATGACTTCTTGGGATATCTTAGTTTCCTTCGGTGCGTATGTAGCGAATGAAAAGAGGTTTCTCGCTCGCCGCCATATGCTGGAAGTTGGAATGGTGTTGGGCGACAGGCGATGAGAAAGGTCTGTAGATTTTGTTGGTAGATATCGATGCAATAGATGTGTCGGCACCATTTCTTTTGCCATATTCACATCTAGTACGTTATTTCACTGTTACTTTGCGAACTTAAGACCTTCCTTCTGAGCGCTGAGCGCAAGAAAGCGCAGTTAGTAAATTAGAAGGTGGCAGATTTTGATTAGAGTGACAGACCATGACGTTCTTCATGACCATACAAGTAAACCTTCATACGAGGGGGTCTGCTAAGAAATAGGAACCATATAAAGAAATATAGACTCAGAGAACGCGCCCCTCCCGGGGCACCCAAAGCATTTTTGACAGACAGCAAGAGACTTGGAGCTAACCCGAAAGCTGAAATTGCAGAGAGGAAGCAATAAGAACGTCGCAATGTTATTTATCTCATGAAGTTAAAAAGATTACTATCTTAATATAACCCCTTAAGTCACTGCTATGAAAGTTACTTGAGGTTTCTTGTTGTTCGGTACGGGCAACGTCTCCGTCCTACCGCTGTTGACAGTTTTGGTTCCTCCAATATAAGCATACCAGTCAGTCCAGCCTGCGCAACTCACTGCAATATTTAAGTCCGTCAAGCGCTGCAAGCTATCAAAACTAGGCAGAACCTGGAGCCACAGACTAGAGCTATGTCCGGTGCCAGTCATATGGATAGGGTGGAATTGTAAGAAATCAACATCGCGGAGTGCACTTGCTGGAATATGAACGTCGTTCCACGACTCGGGTCCTCGCCAAGTAAGGGAATCGCCTCTCGCTTTATCGTCTAGGTATAGAGCGACGTTACGTTCGAACACACGTTGTACACGTAGACCAAGACCCATTATGAGTTCTTTGACAAAACCGACTTTGTCTTTTCGAGTGATTTCTTCCTTCACCTCTGCAGACGTGCTGTAATGTGCTTCAACATGGGTTGTGGTGGACAATTCGACCTTGACGCCTTTGTAACTGACTCCCACAGACATTGTAAAAGTTGTCTCGGCTTTGCCGTACAATTCAGATGTTTGAATAGTGGTAGATTTCTTTTCGAACTCGACCTCGAAATGGCTCAATGGGATGGTGCTCCTTTCTCTGACGATAGGAACCCATGCAATAGGTTTGTATGCCACAACTTCTCCAGTAATATCCCACCAAGATCTTCCGGTGGTGTTGGATCGACTACCGTTCCGAGTGCTATTGAGACGGGGAGCAATCAGGTACTCAGGAATCGGTCCTAAGCGTTCGGCGTCGAGACCAAAGTAGCGTTTGAGCTCGTCCTTTGAGAGAATGTAGTCGCCTTGGCAGTCGGCCAGAGGAACTTTAACCCTTTGGAAATCATGCTCATCGTAGTAGTAGGCTCCGGAAGCGGCGTTTTTAACCCCTTGGAATGTGTAGACCATGGTCTTGACTCTAGAGGGGAAATTTGAGGGGAGAGAGAAGCAAGATGGAATCGGTGGAGGAAGTGATATGGAATCGGTGGAGGAAGTGATATAGATAGTCGGTTGAGAAAGAAACTGTGAGTGGAGATGGCTCGTTGTGTGTAAGCTTAGTAGGTGACGGGGAAAGCTACAATACTCGAATGGTACAAGCAGATATCCTCAGAGGTACGCCTACAGCTTGCCGATCTTGCCGATAGTAAACACTAATGCGGGGGTTAATTTTGGTCAAGAAGTGCCCTGCACGAAGGACGAACCGTGATAATTATCCGATCAGGGTCAGGGTTGCATATCTCAATTCCGACTGCGGGGTGCTATGACCTTTCCCCCTTTCCCCACCCTTCCATCCTCCACATCCTTCAACATACTTAAGTACCCAACTTGACTCCAACGACACTCGCACATATCTATTGCCTACGCATCCATATTGCCATGACACTGGTCTCTCTCCCCGTCGAGATCAGCGTCAAGATCTTCCAGGCCTTGCAAAGCTTCGATGTCGCAATCTCCCTCGCTTCCTGCTCTCACCACTTCCATGCCATATTCGAAGATAACAAGCGCTCCATCTGGCCGAGCGTCCTCCGCTATGATCCCATCGTAAATAGTACAACCATCAGTTTCTACGACAAGGCGGTGACCCTGCATCGACTCCAGCAGCAGAAATATTTCTGCGACGGGAGTATTGGTATTAGTGACTATGTATCACAATCAGCTCCCACCACCGTTTCAGACAAACCCTCGCTCGACACAGTTGCTGCCCTCATCAAAAACGCGCACATCATTAACCGCACCGCCGACGCAATGCGTTCCCATCTCTACCTGCGCCACGAACTCGGCTACGACGACAGTGACCGTGCCATCTTCGACCTCTACGCCGACGAGCTCTTGCGGGAGGCATTATACGATACGTGGATCCTATTGCAACAGGGTGGAAAGCTAATCCAGCCATTTAACAAGGGTATGCAACTTCCTTGGCAACACCCCCATAACGAACTCGTCTCGCGCAGCTTCTGCACCTACCTGACCGAGTCTGAATTTGGGGGATGTGGGTTTCCAAATCCCGAGGCGATTCTGCCGGCGGCGCTACGGCAGCCAGAAGGTCTCTTTATTTTCTCATTCGGCGGGACCCCGCAGGAGCAGATGCGGCAGTCATTGCTAGCTGCGTGTGGGTCACGACAGCGCAATCTCTTACTACAAAAGGCGGAGGAAACCCGGCGGCGTTGCTGGGGAAGCGGGGGAGGAGAGTGTGGAAATCTGAAGAACGCGTTCGCTGGTCTTCTTGCACGCCTTCCTTCTCCTGAGTCTGCGCGGAGTAAGGATATAGACGGAAACACTTGGGAAGAAGCTAGGAAAAGGGACGAGGATATGAAGGCTACGATTATGGGGCTACAGAAACGCATTGCGGAATTGGAGGCGTCAGAGGTAGTGCTGAAGGCGCGTGTTGAAACTTCTGAGGTGGATATCCGAGATATGAAGAGGAAATGGAAGCAAAAGTTTGGAACGTAAGAGGCCTTAAATTTATATTAGTCACAACTCAACAGCGCATACTGCATAGCTACTAAATTTTTACACATAAGATAGAGTGCGGATGTTGATATGGGCCGTTTATTGGTACTGTACTACTCACAGTGGTCCGGACGTCAGCAGCCATATGGGGGTGTCCATCCGGATAGTTTTATATACTTGTCAGCAGTGTTCGCAGGCGGCCCGGCTCAAATACAGGTACCTGCGGACTGACCGGCCGGTCAGGTAAGTCCACGGGTTTTCGGAAACAGTCCGGCATTGTCGTGTCATTTTTGGACTGCATAAATACAGAGATACCTGTAGGTACCGGTGTGGACTGCATGATGCCTGCAGGTACCTGTTTCGATTGCATAAATAAGAAAGTACCTGTAGGTACCTGTTTGGACTGCTTGACACCTGTAGGTACCTGTTTCTACTGCATAAATAAGAAGGTATCTGTAGGTATCTATAGTTCGAAGCTACTTATCAGCGACCGTCGCAACAAGCTGGGAGATGAAATTATTTGTGCAGTGGAGTGTTTTAAATCCAAGGATAAGGCTAAAATCGTGGAAGTCACAAAGTGATGAAGCTCAAGAAGCCGCAGGATAAGCTTGCTGTATTAGAACGTTAGGATGTATAGGATCTGATGGTTATGCGTGTACTTGAGTTCATTATTTGTATGCGCCAGTCTCTATTAATGATATCATACTTACTAGAAAACAGCCCGGCCCAACCTCACCACTTGGCAGGCCGGCTAGTCCAAGGCTCAAAAAAGCCGGACTAGACTGTTGAGAACACTGCTTGTCAGCTGGTATCTGGTGGGCTAAAGTTTGTTAGCATTGTAGAATGCTTCTCTAAAAAAAGCCAGGCATTTTGTATAGCTATGTAAACTCAAGTTAGGTCTGCTGTTGGTCAAATTTGGGTGCATATGATAGGAATCAGAGTTGCAAGATCATGTAAGGCCCTATCAATGGTGCAACTAATAAGCTAAAACAAAGGACTAAATCTACCTATCTGCCCAGAAGCAACACGAATCGAGCCATTCGCACACACTGCAAAGATACTCGCACAATCGCTCAAGAATTCAGTTTCCCAAGCCCGTCGAAACGCACAAATCCCCACCCAGAATAACACCGAGCGCACATACATAAAACGTTGGTTGGTACTGTGTGCGGAAGGGGTTCATTAGCATCAATTCAAGTCGCTACCATAATTTTAGACATGGTAGTCAGGATTTAGTTCAGGAATTAAATATACTTGAATTCAAGTCCCGAAATATCACCCTGTCTTCGGAATCTCCGCTCCTTTTCCATAAGGCATTTCAATGGTACCCGCAGTTCTTCCCCTGTAAAGTGCCAGAAGCTCCATCGAGGCTGGTCCTAGTTTCAGCTGCAGCGTGTACTTATATCTGAAATACACCTTTCCGCCAAAAGCCACCTTGAAACTTTTTTCATGCCATCTAATCCTTTTACAGTCAACCAGCTAGGGTAGGTGTTCGAATAGCTTCACATCTAGCCATTTGAGTAAGTTCGAATATATAGCCTCCTCCTTCTGGAAACTCACTGGAGGTACATCGCTCGGGAGGCTCGTCGCTTTCGCAATAGAGCAAAATATCATAAAATCGACGGTGTCCAATATCAAAAAACGGATCCGATTCGCTCGTTCTTCAGATATCATTGTGCGACCCATTTCAATCTCGTCTCCCTTTACACGTGTTAGCCTAGCGGGGACGAAGGGTAGCGGGTGGGAGCTCCGCCATCTAGCCGGCTCGCCCGGAGGTGGAGGGGTTATTGAGCTCTGTCATACTCTAGTAAGAATGAATACAGTATGAATAAACAAACAAACAAACAACACGTGTTAGCCTAAGCGCTTCAGAGAAACGGATCTTCCAATACCTTTTTCAGTAGCCATTCGATCCGGTGTGCCCTCTCTATCGTATCCACAGGATCCCAGAATCTGCTCTCATTGTGATGCTCATCCGGATTATATGGGGGTTTTGTTATGACGCCATAGTTATACCGTGACTTTCTAGATTCTATCACCGCTCGGGAGCGTTCAATCCCGCAGCGAGCTGCCCACCGACAAGTGACTGTCCAACTGTGTCTGTGAATCAGTAACAGCACATGACAGTAGCGCTCCAGGTTGCGCTTACGCTTTGGTTCCTTGGCGTAGGTAGACATCCTCGGGGATGAGTGTTGGGTAAAGCAGATCGAAAAGGTAGGGACTTTCGCCGAAACCCCCAACGAGAACCACTGTGACGGTCTTTCCTACCCCAAGACACCCTCCACTATCTTGACCGCCGCCCAATTCCCAAAATTCCGTTGTGGCCCTAAGTTGATCCTTCCCCAACTTCTCTAGCGCAATCTGGATCCTCTTCTGCGCATAGTGAATACCCTCTCCGAATCGGAGTGTTGAAATGGAAATGATAGAGAAGCTTGATTGTCCTATCTAAGAGGGCCACAAGGCCATATATATATACGGTACGAATATTTACGTACTCATTTATGTATAGAGACGGCTGAACACCGTCAGCTCGTATGAGATCCAGCCCAGTAAGCCGCCATACGAAGGTTGAGATCTATAAGCAACACGGAGGGCGTTACAGATGACATGATGTTACAGGTCTGATACACGGTCACTGCTGCAGGGGCTGATGCCTCCTGTATATATCTCTAGTCTTTCTCCTTATCTCTTCTCTGTACCATAGAATACACGCACACGGTTCTCCCCAACTTCCATATCGTAACAGAGGGGTCGTGTCCGGTGCGAGTGATGATGCATGATCCAAATACGACTTTCCATTGCCACTAAGCTATTGTCCTACATATCCCGTCTTACCGGCTATATTTCTAGAAGCACCCAAATACCGCAAAACGCATGTTCCGTTGTAGTGCAAGTCCGGGCTGAGGGTTTTGCCGTACTCCTTTGCATCTCCGAAGCGTTCGGAAAAAGAAATGATATTCATGATCACACTGGACCCCGAGGACTGATCGTGTCCAACGGCGTCTCCGCTAATTCTGAGGGCAGGTGGAACCTTCATCTAGAGTTGGAGTTGACAAAACCTGGCACCCGTAGATTGCCTTGGAATTCGGAAAGTCGATGTTCACGTCAGGCATGAGCGCCAGAGCTATACAGACTCAAAGATCTGGAGTAGTTACTCTAGTCTCGCGGTCCAACCCATTTAGCGGGGGTTAAGGTAAAGATTCGGCCTCAGTTGACAGCCTCTGAGGAGGATGGGTGAGGACGAGTGGAGGGAGCTGCCATACATACCCCACTATGTTTCCTCTAAGATGCGGCTCTGCGAATGCTCTTGGCACTCTCATCCCTTTCCATTTTCGGCTAGCTTTTCTCTTAATTAATTATGTCACTCCTTTGATTCTCAAAGACGCGTTCGGCCCACGATCTCCCAGACTCTCACCGACCCCAATACCGGCAATAGCCCAGCCTAGCGATGGACCGTTGGCACCAGAAGCTCCCGACTACTGAGCCTTTGGCTACCTTACTGCTGAGAATATCTGGATAACGCTCAAATGCATCGCTGCAGAGGACCTGAAGGCTTTGATGGCTACATTCGCGTCGTGCAGAACCTTATCGCAGCCCGTGTCAATGTTTCCGAGAACACGCGGCTGTTGCGCGCAATGCTGCGTGATGCTGCCAACGAGGCGCCGATTAGGTATGCGTCCCAAAATCAATGTCCATTCACCCTTGCCAACCACTTCCCTACCCACTCCTGACGAACTGACACTCTGCAGTCAAGAAATGCCGCCTTCTGTGCTCACCCCAGAGGAACTCCGACTGCAGCAGTTACGCAACACCGATACCACTCGGTACGATGCGGAAGATCTGGCAAATCACACTTCCGTAATTCGCGACTATGAGGCTGGCCGGATACTTCACCCTCAGCCTGGATATGTGTACTATTACTACCATGGGGCCCGCGTAACGGCACAGGTCCCGTTTCAGACGTACAATGTGTATGATCATTGGAGTGAATGGGTCGCGGACCGGACAGGGAGGCCGAGCGTGGCCAGAAGGGGTAGGTTTGCATCTCGTGCGCAGGGAATCCATATTTACTTTGGCTATAGGGATATGAAGAGATTCGTTGTCAGCTGGTAGCGGGCACATCTGCGGCGCACAATGCAAGTGGCCAACATATGGTCTGAGCCTTCCCACCCTTGGGTATATAAGTAGATAGAAATTGATCTGTTGACTGCTGCCCAATATTCTGCACCCCGTGATAGATTGTTGCTCGAGTCATTTTTCAGCAAGGGATTTATGCAGACTTGGTTTTTCTGGATGACAACGGATCAAATACTCCTTCAACCTATGAGTTAGACGACTTGCCCGTCCTCGGCATCGTAAATGGAGGACCCGGACGGGGACCAATTATCCAAATTTTATCTGCTGGTGGTGTAATTCAGAGAAGAACGGTGTTCATCTTCATGAGGTGGATGTGCGCACCAGGTGTTATGCTGCACGGCGGGGGGGTGATGGAGCTGGCAGCTGTAAATCCCGGATGGTCACACGCACCCGGTGCTGTCAGGTTATCTGGAATGTCGTTCTGAGCAAATGCCTTTACTGCCACTGCCCCCGATGGTAGTGGCGATCTTCATCTGGCGGACAAGAAAAACGGAGTGGTTACGCGTCTCCCGGTTGTTTGATACCGGACTATCTGACCTGCTAGAAAGACGGTTTGTGAACATAAATTAGATAGATACTAATGGTTGGGAATTGATACATGCAGACGACGAAGAAGCTACCTATAGCTCCTTGAGTGCGCTCGAAAGTACGCACAACAGCCACCATGCAGCATATCGTGTTCTCGAGCTCTCTTTATCTAGTCCACGAAGAAGGCGCCAGATGTATGCCATGTTAAGAACACGACCAGACCTTGAGTACTACATCTCCGTTCTCAGCAAGTTCAAAGCGATGCCTGAAGCTCACCACTTGGCGGCTCCTAAACGTGTCCTACAGTACATGAAGGAGACGAAGCACCTTTTTCTTATGATACCTCGGTATCTTGGATATATATTGCTCGGCAGTTGAAGTAGGGATGTACCTAGCAAGTGACATCCCATGCAAGATTCACATTGTTGCACCCACAATCACTCGGGGCAAAAAGAGAACGGTGTTTATTCAGGATAACCCTGGGTGGAGCGTGCTCTCGTGCCCAGACTTTTTCGCCTCGCTCGCAATCTCGCTCTACGAAGTGAATCCGGAAAATCTGGTATACGAGAGCAGATGGAGCAGTACTATTTAGGATAATCCTCAAGGTGAGTTTTATGTAGGATAACCTCCATTTCTCAAGAACTTTTCTCCAATATAAACCCGTGATTTTGAAGTTTCTGCAGGATAGCCCCAGCCTTAAAATTAAATTACTATGGCTATTTACGCTGACACGCTCTCCTTTTTATAATTTCCCACCATTCCCCGTTCTCTACACAGTGACCCCACTCTCTCCTACTAGTTACATCTTCACTTTATTTTTGCACTAGCAATGGGGCCGATTACAATCGGCGGCAGTGTGATCAAGACCTCCGCAAGTGGTACAATGAGCAGGCGCTCTAACAGGAATATCTGGTACCCCACCATCCACTGCAGCACCCTCTATCCTTCTTCGTACATATCTAGGCCTGCATAGATCACCTGTTGCTTTTTTTTCTTTGCTAGCCGGCCCTTTGGTACTCTAGTGATTGGGGGTTGAGTCCATGATCTTGAGTGTACGTAAAGGTGGTTGTGAGGAAGGTAAATATCTTGTAAAGGTAGACAAGGTTACATTTAGAAAGTCTTATAAATAAAATAATTTTGAGGTTTTAAGTACTTAGGATTATCTTGCATAAAATCTGCCTCAAGGGTTATCCTGAATAATACCGCTCTACCTGGTGTTATACTGAATAAAAGCTGAAAAAGAATGACAGCAGTTGATATTTTATCCAAGAATCCTGCGATATCTCAAAGCATCCGACCAACTTCCCTTTCTCGTCTCAGTTAATTTCTCATTCCCTAATCCCCGCCTTTATATTTCACCCTGCCTCCTATCGCCACAGCCCTATCGTATGTCCGTTTCGTCTGGGTTTGCCGCGTCTCCATTTCATGCTGTGACAATGGAGAACCCGCCGACTCGAGTTTTTCCACCTCAAACAGGTTGTGTTTGTACATTCATCCCTATCTCATAGCTTAGTCTCGAGGACATAACCATTCATTCGACATGAGAAACGGATGTGAAATCGACGGATAACTAGTATATCGTCAGTAATCACAGCATAGCTCAGAGTGCACTTTTGAACAACACGACGAGTTGTTGGAAGTAAGAGTCGAGTACTCGCCATGGTGAACAGAAATGGGAAAAGCCGTACCAAAACTGATTTCTCCGGCGTCGTGCCTATAGTGTGGCGGCCGTTGAGAGGATGGTGTGACGTCACGCTGTTGCAAGTGCACCTCATCCCTCTCACGTCAGTAGCGCTACATGCTCCGTCAAGTGCTGCTAGGTCACGTAGTCCCCGCCGCCTCGACGGCTACGAACGAGTAAAGGACGAGAGCAGCATTCATACGACCGGCGACTGCAGGGTTCACGATAGTGAGGTGTAGGAGAGTTTGGGGAGCGGTTGCTCGACGGTGCAGGTACCCGTGCATGACTAAACCACTATTAGCGAAGCCACTTTGGACTGTTGTGCTCAGAGAGAAGGCTCGAGTATATGCATTGTGCAGAATAACCGGTTGGCTTGTGGCGGTAGTTGTAGAGGAGCGCGATGTGATGACAGTGATGGTCGAGGTGAGAACAAAGAAAATGGCTTCAAGTGTTACTTTGGATGGTTGATTGACTTCTTGATTGATCTCTCTTGAGGGCATAAGGCCCGTATGTGCAAGCTCCCATATGCGTACGCATATGCACTATCTTACATGAGACGCATCATCCTGATCCTGATGCAAGCCATATGCATATCCTCATACAAGCCACCATCTTCATACAAACCTTCATTCTCATATAAGCCATTGCATCAGAGCCATGACGGAGGTTGAAACTCACGATCTAGTTATAGATGCAACATCGGGTATAGTTAATAGGGGTGATTGTTAATGAAGGACGGTAACTAGATTAAGATATCGACTAAGTAAGATCTAGATAGGCGACAACTAGCCTGCAACCACGACTACAGCCCTCTGCACTGACAGCACTGAGCTGCGCGCCCACCACCGCTTCACGCCCTTACCCTAGTAGCGTGTGGTGCTGGCGTCCTTTCCTAAGTCTGTGGCATATATATATACACAATACTTCGTTCACTAGGTTGCCATTTACAAGGTTGATGCTAGAGCTTACATCGCTCGCTCTTCCATATGCATTATCGTGCACCACCTCCATCCTAAACTAGGAAGAATCTCTAGCTTCGTTAACGATAGCAGTAGTTTTGGCAGGAGTAGAAAATCCGTAACTGGCATTTGCAGAGAAATGCATGTAGGTTAATTGGATACACCGTTTCCATGATGCTGGGGCTGGAGAGAATGCCATTCTAACTGCTGGGAAAGATGGGGGACTAGCTCAACCGGTGAAGCATGCTTGATGAACGGCGACTCTGGAGAAGGTAGTGGCTGCGAGGGTGGTAATCAATGGCACAAGTGATAAGAAGTGAGAAGTGCTTAAACGCACAAAGGTGATTGTGAGCTTGGTGCTTGATCCGAGGACCTTTATGCCGATTCTCCAACAGTCTTCTCTCTTGGCTTCCTGCAACCTCGCTTATCCCTTGTATTCTATTCCCTGTGACCCCCTACATCTACAAGTATTCTCATTAGCATTCATTATAATCTTACCAGTATCATCAATTTCTTTTCTTAGTAATCTTTCCGATTAGTGTCTACTTTGGCATGGGAATTATGTCATATTTTGCTCGCTTGGTCTTGTCCCAGTATGAGGTCGGTACCTATTCTCAGAGTTTATACTGTCTGCAAGGATGGTACTTATCATTCCGGTATTAGGTTGGTACCTTTTTCTGAGTGTTAGTCCCATTTGTGAGATCTTTAACTTGTTCTTGGCGTTTGTCCTATACTTTGTTGGTACCCTTTTTCTTGGTGTTCATCCCGTTTGCAAGGTTGGTGCCTGTATCTCGGCATTTATCCTGGTACAAGATTGATGCCTTTCTCATTAGTAACATCGTTGTACCTGGATTTACCACTCCTGGCATTCCAATCTGATATTGTTAGTACTGTCTCCAAGAATATCATCTTTTCCTTTGGCGTTCACTTCTCTCGCAGGGTTTGTATCCTTCATTTCATTCTCCGATTCAGATGTACCCATATTAACCTCTGATGGTCTTTCCCACCATTCGGTGCTCAGCTTTCCCAACCAGAATCTGCGTTTGGGCTCCATTTGTAGTGAAATGACAGTGCTGAAAGGAAGAGAGCTTATCCTCAACACTCCACTACACCTCTCATGGCATCCAAAGAGAATCCACAAGAAAAGAGTAGTTGTAGCATGAGAAGCATAGGAAGAGGGTGAGAGGATGTGATAGGTTACTCGGCTGTGAGGAACCATACAAATTGTGTGGATCTACCAAAACTCAACACGAGTGTACGGGACCAAGAGCTGGAAAATAGAGTGTGTATTCCATTGTATGTTGAGATGCTCCCTATCTACCCCGGGGTCTCCGAAATATATATACTCCCCGTCGCGCAGTCCACCTCCGTTATCCCTGTATCTCCGTGCCCCCCCACCCCTGCCAATGTGAGCGGTGGTGGTGAGAAACGGATTTTCCCACCACACCGGAATCTTTCTCTTGAGAATGTCACTTTCCCATCTCATCATGCGTAACGCAAGTACCTGTCCCGGTCCTGGTTCGTCCGATTGTATTCTTCTCAGTGCCGCCTGCGAATCCGTAAAGATCGTAACAGCCATCACCTATCGGAGTCTTCATCTGGCGCACCGGTTGTTACGCAGTTACGGGTAACGTGCCCTGAGTGTGGCTGAGGTGCGTTTGCCGTTTACAGTGCATTTCTCGCCCTGCTAGTAAGTTAGCGCGCAATTCGAGATAGCGGACAATCGCTTGCTCGTTGCCACCCTCCATCCGTGCCCCTGGACCCTGAGCCAATGCAACGCTGTGCCACGTGTGCTCCGATCGGTTATACTCAGTCCCCAGCATCAAAACCCATGCTGAAAATCCGCAGCCCAGAGATACGCAAAACACTGACTGCTCCCCCGCAATGATGTATCGATTGCGTTGTAAATACCGCTTCTGCAGCAGATATTGCCGTACGTATGCAACTCAGACAATGCCGTCGGCCTAAGGTTTGGACTGGTCACCCAATGGCCTCGATACTGTGCTAGCTTTCTTCCTTTTTCCGCAGCGAAACCGATGGGCCTGGATATCGTCTTCGCAACCCTACGCAAGCAGCTATCAGAGGGATGCAATGTGCGATGCTGCATCCCAATCTCTGTGCGTGGACTGGTGCAGCAGCCTACACCAACTCTAGCAGGTGTAAATAGTAACGATTGGTTGCGAGGATTTCGTTGCGTCATGCAAAGTAATCGTGGGTCTCGTATTTACTTTTTGCAACATGGGGAACGTAAACACGAAATGTAATCGCACTACCTCATTTTCGCGGTAACACAAAGTCAACGCAGCGTCAAATTGCCGAGAGAAACCGCATGATAAAAATGTGATGCCTACAGATGATTGGGGCGCCCGGCTAACCATCAGAAACTTTACACACATCGAGACCCGATGTGGGGCTCCATTAACCCAGCCGTAGGGCTATAAAGAAGGAGTATATATGTGCCCACAACGGCTTGTCGTGTATTTCTTGCTCGTTACTTGAGTTCCGCCACAATGTCTAGCAACACCGACGCCGTAATTGAGGTCGACCCAGCAGTTGTACGTGCTCCCTTCCGGTGATGATACATGATGCTGACACGTTCCAAGCTTGCAAACGATCTCGAAGACTACGATTCTGCCGGATATAGTACTACAACTCAGAGTCTGACCTCGTCCGTCAATGAATACATCGTCGAAAACGGTGGGCATTCCCTCTTACTGGCAATCGTCTGCGTTGTTAAATATCGCTCATCGCTCTTCTCGCCGACCTCCTCCCTCTCATACAATACACGCATGCAATCGCATTAGCCTAATATCTAGGCGCCTTAGGTCGCCGCTACCACGCCTATTTTGGACCGGACAAGAATTACATGCCGACAGATGAGAAGGAACAAGACAGGTGAGCTTTAGTTCTAGAGTACTCGGCTTCTGCTAAGAAAGCTATGTATGCAGACTCGATATGCATCATGAAATCCTGCTGCAGATGATGAGCGGGGAACTCCACCTCGCACCTTTGGAGGCACCCCACAGGATCCTTGACATCGGTACCGGAACCGGGATCTGGGCTATTGATATCGCGGATAAGTATCCCAGCACCGAAGTTATTGGGACGGACATCAGGTATGTAACTACCGCGGTCAGCAGTTTAAGCTCTTGGGTGAGCCCGGGGGACTCTATTTTTTGTCAGCGGCGATGCTAACGGCAGCCTACAACGGTGTCGCTGAAGTCCCATTCAGCCGGCATGGGTCCCACCGAATTGTAAATTTGAGGTTGACGATGCTGAGCAAGAATGGACGTATCAACAGGTGCCCTCGAGACTCTAGTCCAGTATTCCACGCCCAACTCTGACTCGGATTCTGGTAGGATTCGTTCGACTTCGTCCATTCCAGGAACTTGTCCCAGTGCATTGGGAACTGGCCAAAGCTTATGTCCGAGATTTATCGGTATGTAATACCATTGGGCAGCATGAGTGCCGTTAAACACTCATTGGGGATTGCCCTGGCGACAGCTAGGGTTTACACCTTGTATTAAAAAAGTGTTGACTATCGCTCAGAGTTACCAAGCCCGGGGGATATTGCGAACTTGGCGAGTTGGGCGGCGTACCGAATTCCGATGACGGCACAATGAGTAATGGAGTCGCTCGTCACTTCGAACTCTGCCGCCAGGCAATGGACAAAATCGGCCGCCCTTTCCCGACATCGTCCACCTTGAAGGTTCTTTTAGAAGATGCTGGGTTTGTTGATGTGAAGGTTACCGACATAAAGCAGCCCCTAGGGCCTTGGCCGAAAAATGAACGGATGAAAAGGATAGGAGCAATGGCTATGCTGATGAGCGAGACAGGTATAGCACATTTGAGGATCATCGTGACATGAACTGAACTAACATCGTAACAGGTTTTGAAGCCTACGGAATGGCGGCCTTGACACGAATCTTAGAAATGCCAAAAGAGGACGCTTCGGAGGTGTTCGTTAACGCCTTGAAAGGGGTCAAAAACAAAAACCACCATACTTATAACCTATTGCAAGTGTTCCGAGGTCCATTGATGAGTTCTGCTCTGTCTAACTGTGAGCCTTTCTAGCCATGTTGCCTACGGACGAAAACCTGTGCAAGAATAATTTCTACACATTAGATATGTTTGCGGGTTAGACGGGGTGGTATCTATATAATCTAGTGGCTCAGCTCAAATCAACTTACAATAGTTCCCCTCTCCTTTCTAAAAAATATACGATATGTGATGGGTCCCATTTAAGAGTTAACAAAAACCTTCACTACTAAAGAAAATAGTACATTTAACATAACAGACTATTAACATAAATATCTACCTATACAGCGTTTTCGAGCGAATTGTACCCGCATTAGCATTATTTTCAAACCAAGATTGTTTCCACATAGGGTTGGAACATAAAACGAAGACGACCCATAACTAACCTAATAATTTCCCCACACCCCCGCAAGTATTGTACCATCATATGTGATCGGTATAGCGGCCTGTGAATGGGAGACGTCGTTCAAGTACGAGTGTAAACTGGTGTTCTTAGCAAATAACAATGTGGCGATGTAAATACCAATGCTCGCAATGCAGTCTAGAAAAGATAGGACAGGAGGGGGTGCGATTTACATTACGGAGGTGACGAGCACAGAGTGCGATGCTGATGGTGGTGAGACGGCTTCTAACTAAAAGAATAGAGAAACAGCGACCTGAAGGAAGGAAAAGGAAATTTAAGGAAATAGCAACGTGGGTTAGGGTAAGCACCAGTTGCCTCGTCGCGGGACAGCTCATACATATAGTTGACTACCAACTGGAATCTTTCTCAAAACATTGCCAATGACGTGATGTTGAATCGCCGATAGCCTAAACATTGGCCCTCTACTCAACAGGCCGCTCCTAAGATCCCAAATTGCAAATACCACCCAATCTAAATGCTACCCACTCTGGCTCTAACGACTGCAAAGCCACGATATTTCCCTTTACGCAAATCACACTCAGCCTCATCTCATCACACCCCGTCAGCTGTAGCCGTATACAAAGAGTTCACGTTTTTGTTACTCATATGTTTTCCCTAACATTAATCTTAGGCTAGAGTTGAAAAACCTAAAGCACTCAGGAGAAACTGGATGGGCTACTAGGAGTTGGCCAGATGAAAGCTTGCTGTTCTAGTCAGTTCACAGAGGGTGTTGCTTCACGGAGGGACTAGTCCATCCGCGGAATAACTGGGCTCCGTGAACTGCACGGTCTCTTCACTGAGTACATGCCCTCAGTTAGCTAACCAGTCACATTACGGAGCGGGGAACTACTCCCGTGAAGTGACCAGTTAGTTCATGGAGTATTATCCCATTTTTACTCTACCCTTCAATAGAGATGCTCAAGAGTCAAAGATGGGAAGTGACATTTTCACTCGAGTACTGTGTTGCGTGCCCAATGACAAGACTCGTCGATGTTGTGTGGACAAGGGAAATGAGCTAGCATTCGCTGCAAGTACTTCAAGTTGCCAACATATTGCACACTTGATCGCCATGGGTCTGAGAGCAGTAAACCGAAGCGGTCAGATTGGTCAAATATAGGCCTCCACCGGACCGATCTGTGCCAAGGGCAGCCTCACAAATTGCTATCTAACTGATCTGTCAATCGGTAGATATCTATCTATATCTATCTAGCCGGACTACAGATATCTATGAATAATCGAATGAATTCCTGTGAGTACAATCTCATAGCTCGGCAACCAGCTGAGGAGTAATGAGCCCCATTTCTACCATCGCACGGTCTAGAAAAGTAGTATGGAGTATTTCCCACTGGCAGTGCGTGAGATTACACCTTTATAAACAGCTTTATCAGCGCCAGCAGTGAGCTTTATTGCCAGATAATGTGCGATATCTATGAATATTTTCTCTAAGCGCCAGATATCATCAGAAATTCTGGATATCTTCCTTGGCGTAGATATCTGCAGGCTCAATAAATATTGTAGATATTTGCCTCATCGAGCCGGGCCGGTCTATGCCAAGGGCGGCTTTAGAAATTCCGACCACATTTGACCGATCTGTCAATCTGTAGATTGCCGGGCGGTCGATCTGACCGCTTCGGAACACTGTCTGAGAGTGTTGCAGATTTCCGAATAGAGATGGTCGCGCAACCCCATCCGGAACCTTCCATCTCGCATAGATATTGTCGTCTGGTATTACAGTTGGCCCCAGGAGTTAGGCGATAGAGGGATCATAGGGATGGTGATCAAGGTGTACAGGGTGATTACCATTCTTGAGCGTGGCTAGCAAATTATATTATTATCTGGTTCATTCACGGAGCATTTATCTGACTGGTTCTTTCACGGAAGGTGGGACTCCAAGAACTTACCAGTCCATGGAGCAACATCCTCCGTGAACTGACTAGAACATTTGCTCAGAATTGATTCACCAAACAGTGTGAACTGTGGGTGAGTTCGGAGTCATCGAAACAGAGGTGTGCATAGGTGTCCCCACGCAACAATATAAGCAACTAGTTGTACAACCCATCAGTTTCAAATACCGTCTGCATACCAACGCCTTGATCTTTCCCATCATTGAACCATCCTTAACCAATCCAACGCCAGTGACAAACCCAACGTCCGACACCCTTAGAAAAGCATTCCTCCTGTTGGAGTGGCACTCAGCCGCCACGTCACTACCGTCAAATCTTCTGTGATAACCACCAACGCAATGAGCGGTAATGAATCTCACCGCAAAACCAATCTCCGCTGCTGCATCCTCGCGGACCAAAAGGGTTCCCACCATCTGTTGCACCCCAACAGACGAGACAACATCGTACTCAAACAGCCATATTTCGCCGTCGCTATATCGCACGGCCAAAAGATAATTCCGGCTTTCGAGCTGCACCGCACAGTGACCCGTGATATTTGCTGCACATTGATGGGACGGGTGGTTGATCCTGCCTTTCTAGCGCGAGAATACCCTTCCGACAAAGTCGTCCTTCACACCACCTTCAAGAACCGTAAAGAAGAACTCGTCACCTGCGTAGGAGGTATGCGAAAGCACTGTCTATCCACCATTCAACCCCAGGACCCCGTAAGCCATGCTGGTCGGAGGGCGAAGCAAGGAACTTCCAGTTCGGGATGGATAACGCGGAGTGTTGTATCCCTAGGGTCATGACGACCAGGAATCAGGAGTGCGCGACTCGTGACATAGAAAATCGGGGATGTGAGTCCTGGAGCTATGAGGAACACTTCTGGCTGGGAGAATTCTGTAGGGAGAGAGACCCAGTACAATAGCCTCAATTCGGTGAATGAGTGAGGGCAGTGGGTAGACGGCGACTCCGAGATCGCATAGGAATGCGAATGCTTGGATCTCCGAGTGCATCGCCGCAGCGGTACACCGGGGTCGCCTCCAGTTCAGGTGCCAACTCCACTTCGTCATACACGGATGCCGCAGTATCACTGGTCGTGATCCGGAATTGCAAATCAAGCTCATCTCAGAAGCGTGAAGCAGCCATACTTGTGAGCCAGCAGACAGTATAACCGCTCGCAACCTCACCACAGTGGCCTCGAGCGCGAGATATAGAACCCTACTACAGGACTGTTGACAATGCGGACGAAGATAAATGTGCGATGAGAACTCAAATACTTAATTGGAGCCAAAAATGTGTTGATTGTTGAGATGAGGCTCTGCTGCAGTTACAACCAGGCAAAACCCGCGTGTTTTCAGGGCGGTTCCGGGTTGCAACCGTTTTCCATGTGGCGTCCGGTTGCAACGCCGGTCCAGGTCCGGACCGTGGCCGGGTAACCCGGGGCCGTTGCTAACACTAGTCTTCCAGTCCATTCTATTTTTTCGTACCATTCAGCAACTCACCCTTGTATCATGCTCTACATATCCAATCCTACTGGCCACCTAACTATACCAATTGAGACTTACTTCATATAGAGCTGATGAAAGCTGTGGTTATTCCTAATTTGTACCCAGAGTGAATTGGATGAAAGTTGATTATGATCTAACAGTTATACACTTGGTTTGTCTGTTGGAAGTATTTTCATTAGTCGGGTGAACTTGCCACATGGTGCATGTGGCGGTGACAGATACAGTGGCGGGTACAGTGGGGGATATCCACATGTTGACTCAGGATTTATTCCAAAGACTTACAAGTGTTTCAAACTCTATTGATGTTGCTAGAAAGAATTGGAGAGTACTTGCTAATGTATGGAGTCACATGTGTAGACAGATTCACAAATTTCCACTCACAACCAACCATTCACAACTGCCAGCACCACTTAACCATCTGCAGCAAACTTCCAATTTTCTAGGTATATTAAGGCATAGATTCTACCATTTGATAGTTTCAGTAGACAATCACATTTGTATAATAGATAATTCAATCTCTCTTTGTACTCAATTACTTTCAACAATACAGCAGATACAGTGGCATATATACAGTGGAGGATGTACAGTAGCAGATAGTATACAGTGGCAGATATACAGTGGTGGATATAGTGCCAGATAGTATTACCAACAGTTTCAAATTCTGGGTTATGTTCTGATTCCAGGTTGGAACTGAACCAGAACCATTGCAACGGGTTATACCTGATCGAAAAACCCAACCACACTTAAAACTGTGGTTTATTGGCTGGTTCTAGGTATCTGTTAACTCAGAACTTTGGCTCCAATTACGTTTTTGACTTCTAATTGTATCATAAAGTGTTCTATATGAAAAATATGCAATTTTGGGTGCTCTTTCACCTTCCGGTCTCTGAATTGCAATCTGAGCTATATCGATTGAAGTGCTGTGAGTAGCGTTAACAACGGTTCCAAAATTCCCAGTTTGGTTGTGTGTATGGTTCCAACCCTGAACCTGACCGTTGCAATGGGTCTTACTATATGAAAAACTGGACTGTGGCAATTGGGCCGCTTTTACCACTAACAACCCAGCAGTGCAACATCACAAGTTTGGCTCGAATTAAGTATCTGAGTTCTGATCGTATCGTGAGATGATCAGTAGGTAGATTGTGCAGCATTAGGTGTTCTTTTCCCTCGCACTTTCAGATTAACGATCCAACCAATATTCGTTGAGTCGTGATTGAAAACCCGTGAACTTTGCATGAAATTTTGCGTTATTTCACAGCAACTCCACGAATATTGGTTGGATTATCAATCAGAATGCCGGAGGTGAAAGTGCAGCTAAAACTGCACAACCTATGTACTGATCATGTCACGATAGCATGAGACCTCAGATAGTTAATTGGACTCAAGGTTCAGGCAAAGTTGTAGGAACCATAAAATAGAACTGCGGTCCAGTTCAAACCTGGCTAAAATCCTGTGGGTTTATGTCTGGTCCGGGTTCCTTGTGGGATCCTGACCTGGACCGGAGTCTCCAGTTCAGTTCCAACCTGAACCACGGATGGGTAACCTGGAACCATTGCTAACACTAAAGTATGTATGATAACACCCAAAGTGGGTATTCTTTGTAGTTACTCAATGAATTTTGATTGAATCCCAAATTGGAGACCGGACAGTCACAAAGGATTCAGAACAGAATCATTTACAAATATATCATATTGTAATCAGATCAGTAGTCAAATAGTTGATTAGAGCAAATAGTCTGTATTTGCAAAAATGTGAAACTGGCCAAAAATTCATGGTTTTAGATGCGGTTTGGTTTTTCGAAAGGGTACATTCTATTGCAACCTTTCCGGTGGGGTTTCAATCCAGATCCAGAACCGAATCTGTAATTTAGAACCGTTGCTAACAGTAGTGCCAGATATACTATACCAGCTCATGATACATATTTAATGGGGTAGAAACTCTGAGGTAGATATATAGCGGTAGATATACAGTTGCAAAAACACTGGCAATATACAATACAGCAAACACAGTGGCAGATACACAGCAGCAGATACACTGGGAAATACCAAATGGTGGATATATGGAGATAAATATACAGTGGTGAATATACAGTCGCAGATACAGCAGTGGATATACAACACAGTAGATGCAGTGGTTGATATACAGTAGCAGATACAGTTGTAGATATACAACACTGTAGATACAGTGGCAGATACACAGTGGGAGACAAACAGCAGCAGATATACAGTGGCAGATGCACAACAGCACCAGATGAAAATACCGAGTGGGGATCTGCCAGATATCATAACAAGCCCACCATGCTCAACATTTTGAATCTTGCATGTGGCATAGCCACCACCAATGCAGTACATATATAGATGTTTGTGCAATTATATGCAGTCAATATAAAGCATTCTCATTGGTGGAAACTAGATTCCACCGTGGCTGATGGCACATGTGAAGCAACGATGGCTTACTACAATATTTATGTCCCGTATAGATATGTGTCTGTATATGCAGTTACCATAAATTATTCTAATTACATGAGAAAACTGTAAAAGGGTTTGGAAGACACAAAAGAACATCCCAGCGACTTTTAAATGGCAGCGAAATCGATTGAAATGCTCCAAGTGGCTTCCCAATGGGCTCAGTGCAAACTTGAGTGTTTTCAGATACTTTGAGACTACTTCACCAGTTCTTCTCAATGTTCGATTAATTGTGGAACGGAATTCAAGAATATTATAAAGAATGTATGGTTGTCTTCAAAATGCTATGAAATCAAACTATTAGGATGTGCAAATTTTGAAACTATTGGGAGTACTGGCGGCAGCTCTAAGACAATTCCAATGCATCTCGAACCTGGAGCCATACTCTCCAAGAGTAATTATTATAATTTTTCTATCAAATAGTACAATTCAATTATCTATCTTCCTTCTGCACACCTTGATTGAGGCTTTGTAACTTAATATAAAGTCTAGTGGGTATCTAAATCCACATGATTAGTTACAACCCATACACCATTGATTCTATCTAGGGGAGCAGTCACTCAGACAAAATGTACTGATCCAACAATTCCTCTGACAGGTATACTATGCATTATCTCAGTCTGTTTGACCGCTCAGAGGAACCCATCAATAAAATCAGCCTAACTATTTAGATCTTTGTACTTTGTAGGAATCACTACCCTATATTCTTGAAGTTGAGAAGGTAATATTCATTGTGGAGTCTTTATGCACCACATAGCAAAGGTCAATTTCGTTTTTCAGGTGGACAGGTGTTCTTGAAATTGCATGATCCAATTAGGCAGAGTCCCACAGCTAATGTATAATACAGCAAAAGAAGAAAATCAGCCTTGGAAGGTTTTATTGTAGTTACTTCATCAGCAGGAAACTGATCCGTCCGGGCGGAATGGCTGCGTCAGTGTGGACGCGCTCCGTCAGAGCCGTCAGAGACACCCTGGTGGCGGATTACTATGTACCCGGTGTCAATACCACGCGGTGCGTTGCATATCACCTTCCTATCACCATTTTGCCATTTCTTCTCGCTCTGTCGGTGTCCAATTTTAAACAAACACTCTGGCTTTGGGGCCAATTGTGACCATACGTCGGAATGGGTTCATTGGGTACACGCTTGCATCGGCATTGCCATGCGTGAGACTGCAAAAGTCTCTCCTCGCGTTCGTTATACATTAAGCTCGAGGAGCGTAGGAAGAAGGTGAGAAGATATGATACTATCCTGGCAGGAGGATCAACTGAATTGCGTCGATCCACGAAATCTCGGAAAGAGCAAGTCAGAACAAATGTTGGGAAAGATAGAGTGTGTATTTTGGTTGTATGACAAGATGAGATGAAAATGAGGTGCTGTCTATCTACCCCGGGGTCTCCCAGATATATACTCCACGTCGCTCATTCCATCTCCGTTACCTCAGTATCTACATATACCCACCATCGCTCGTGAATGATATACATGGAGGCCGTGATCGAGCTAGTTTGGAGATGCACTTGGAGGCCAAGATCGAGTAAACTGAGAGATGCACTTGGAGGCCATGATCGATCGAGTGTGGAGATGCACTGGGAGGCCGTGATCGAGAGAGTTTGGAGATGCACTTGAAGGCCGAGATGGAGTGAACTCAGAGATGCACTTGGAGGACGTAATGGAGCGAGTTTGGACATCCACTTGGAGGCCGTGATTGAGCAAGTTTGGACATGCACTTGGAGGCCGTGATTGAGCGAGTTTGGACATGCACTTCGAGGCCATAATCGAGCGAGTTTGGACATGCACTTGGAGGGCATGATTGAGTGAGTTTGGACATGCACTTGGAGGCCAAGATCGAGTGAACTCAGTGATGCACTCTGAGGCTGTGGCCGAGCGAGTTTGGAGATGCACCGGCAGGCTATGGTCGAGTGAGATTGGGGGGGACACTGTCAATCTTGGGATGATGCTGTACATGGTATAAGCTGTACTCGGTGGTAACTGATGATTATGGCATGGAGAGATAGAGAGGGATGACTTAACTTTGTGTTCTGAGGTGATGATAGAGTTGAGCACAAGAAAGAGAGAGATCAGAGGAGATGGGGGAAATCATCATGAGAAACTGGGACTTAGAGAATTTCGTGTGCGAGTCAATTGACCATCCCTGATATGGCAGGTACGAGTCCTGATTCGGCGGGTAATATCCCCGATGCAAGGTCTTCTAAACCCAATCAGGCACGTCGTACTCCTGATTTCTCATAGCCGCTCGTACATCTTCGTTACCCATCTCTCTCATTCTTGTCCACAACTCTACCATCATCACCAGAACCCAAAGTTAAGTCATTGATCTCTATCTCTCCATGCCATCATCATGAGCTAACATTAAGTGCAGCATACACCAAGTACAGCATACACCTAGGATTGTCTGTCGTCCCTTCATTCTAACGATTTCGCGTTGACCACTGAATGTAGATTCAGCTTCCGGTGTACCTCCCTACCGTTCGACCGCCACCAGCCAGTTCTCCATAAGAGCTTTCGAAGGTAAAGTCATGTTGTCACATTCCCACAGTTGCGAGTTAACGAACTGATGAATTGAGTCCCAGCGTGCCGTCAATCGACCACCTAGAAGTACATGTCCAATCTCGCTTGATCATGGCCTCCAAGTTTATCTCCAAACTCACTCGATCACGGCCTCCAAGTGTATCTCCAGACTCGCTCGATTACGGCCTGCAAGTTGGCACGATCGTGGCCTCCTAGTTCATATCTCCAAACTTGCTCGATCACGGCCTCCAAGTGTATCTCCAAACTCGGTTGATCACGGCCTCCACCAGTGCATCCCTAAACTCGCTCGATCACGATCTCGAAGTGCATCTCTAAGTTCCCTCTGTCACAGCGCTGGGAAGTAAGAAGGTACTTGGGAATAATTGAAGAAAGTTCCTGGTGGTGTGGAAGGAATTGTGTTACGGAAAGGCGGAGACGTGGAGAGACGCGGAGGAAGCGGCAAGATGGTGCTGATATAATTTAGTATGATGAGGAAGTGGACTGAGGTGTTGCGACGTCGGATGATGTGGCGTGGTTGTATCGATAAGGAGATGTGCTGATGGTGTGTAAGATCATGGGATGAGATTCGGATGGTACATCGGAGCATGAGGAATGGTTCGAGGGTGGCAGACGAAGAGTATATAAAGAGAGTGTTTCTGGCGATAGACGGTTTTCTTTTCTTCTCTCTTTACTCGTTCTCTTGTATAGCAAAGTAAGTTATGACTTTGAAACAGCTTCGACTCTTGTCTTGTCTTGTCTTGATTTTCTCGTAACAAATATTGAGCTCTTTGCCCCACTTCTGATACTACATTATTGTTACCAATATCACCTACGCTCGACCCCACCCGTTACACACTTGATCAGGGCCTCCAAGTGTATCTACAATATGCTCAATTACCGCCTCCAAGTGTATCTCGAAAGTCGCACGATCACGGCTTCGCAGTATGTCTCTTGAGTTCATTTGGTCATCATTTTCAGGCACACATCAAATTGCTCACAAGTACCGCCTATAGCCAGTCCAGATAGAGCATTTGTGGATGGGGAGCTATATAGATACATGGATACATAGATGAGAATACAAACTGAATACATGACTGTGATTCGAGGTGCTCCCAGGCTTGTCGCCGGCGCTCCCAGTTACTCTGAAGGCTGGCAGGAATGCCCTCCTAGGGTCTGATACTCTCCTGAAATTGACGGATTTAAGTTTACACTCCACATCCTCTCAGACACTCCTGGAGGCTTCCAGTGACTAAGACACATTTTGCTGATGCTATGCAACGTGGCCCGTCGCCTGGGCGACGGAAAGCGTGTAATTCTCCGTCAGAGGGTACGTGGTTCCTTCAGAGCCGTCAGAGCCATCCGGAACACCTGGGTGTTTCTGACGGAAACTAGACTTGTTGCTGACATTGCTGTCTATTGAACCCAGATGTTATGAGATTCAGGCATGATCTCTTGGTTGGCATGGGTATATTTTACTTTGCAATTAAGTTCAAGACACTCAACAGATGTAGGACTGAAATGGTTGATGGTGGTACGACCACTCATTCTAAAGTTTAATAAATATACAGTCTTTGAGGGTATTCTGATCATAGCCTAGTGTTAGGGGTTCTCCTTTAGTAGCAGTCATGATACATGTTTGAACGGATGCAGCTACATGTGACAAATCAATGGAAATGATCATATGCAAAACACCTACCTGCGAATACGTAAACATGGTTGTCAGTCAAGTGGTTCTTAGTGGAACTACACTTGGACTGCATGTTAATCAATTAGTGATGACTGGTGTCGTACTAGCGGATTCACTTATGATGCAATTATATTGCCATAACTGAAAAGTGAAAAATCTTCAGCAATGCGCATAATTATTAACCACACCTACTGTACCCAGTGTAGTGGGATAACACCTAGTTGAGTTGCGATTAGGCAGAATTACGTGTGCAGCAGACGTTATTGCAATATTTGTGTAAGTAGGATTTGCAAGCTCACATGCGAAGCATTGAGATTTACTTGCAGCACTCCCCGGTTCACAGATGATTGGAACCTATGCATCCAGTGTCTGAGAGAGCAATGTTATTTGCTCAAAATATGAAGCAAGAAGCAAACTGGCTCATTGGGTTGAGACTGTATACATTGCAACGTCATAAACTGGTATTTGAAATGAGAAGGATGTGACATTATCTACACAATCAGTGTATCAGTTGGTCGCTGATTAAATGTTTGATGCAACGCCAAATTGTCAAATTTAAAAGCGAGGTATTTAGTAGTGAAGAGCTATTGAAACATATTGCAATAAGCACAAATAACACAATGCGTTGTCAGTCATTCGAACAACTGAATGAAGGGAGTGCCAGACGTCCAACACAAAGTTATAAGCTGGCTAAAGGAGCGTTTGATATTATGATTATGAGGATGGCCCACAGGGGATGCAATGTTTTAAATCCACTTATGCAGTAACACGATAACCTAGGGTAATTCGTGGTAATATCAAAGAGGCACACCAGTTAACCTTGGAGATAAGCTATAAAGTAATGATGGTGTCATAACAGTATTCCGAAGGCAGGCGTGATATAAGGAACTGATTATAACAAGTTCATGTCATCCCTGATGACGAGAAGAACCAAGCTCTAGCAGCAATCCACAGTCAGACATTACCAGTGAAGAACACCTTAATATATTAATAAGAATTCTATCTACCCAAAACTTCAAAATTACTTCCCTATTTCACTTAAGTGAATACACCTTATATGAGTTCGTGGAGACCAATACATTCTCAGTACACACACTGGAGGGCAGTCGCAAATTTTGGCAATCTCATTACCTACTCCAACATGCTGGATTTTACGCACATCTCCTGTATTCTTGTGTTCTGAAGCATTGTTGAAGGTTTTGGATACGAGGTACACTGGTACATCACTACCGGACAATTGTCTTATGAACAGTGGTTCAAAGAGTGATCTTGGACCGATCAGGAAGAGTGGTAAGCCCATATTTTTAGAACAATAAGAGATGGAGTGAGGGAAGATAAGGCGAATGGAACAATGTGATTGGTGGCCATTTTTAGTCTAATAAATGTTGTATTGATATTTGGGATTTAAATACCACCATAACACCTAGCACCAGTCCACAAACTCAGTGTCCCCAGCCCTCTTCAATTGGTGGAGGGAATAGCTACCCAATGTGGGGAATTCCCACATCATCTGATGCATTGCTGAGTGGGGTAACTTCGATACATTTGCACACTCCACAGATATGAGTTTCTCTCAAATGAGATACAGGTAGGGTTAGTAACAGTTTGAAATTACCGGATCAGTTCCAGTTCTGCGTTGGAACTGAACCTGAACCATCGCAGTGTGTTTAACCCCAGCAAATAACTAAACCGCACTGAAACTGCGGTTTCTTGGCCTGTTCCACATTTTTTTGATCTTAGAATGTTGATGGCCATTAAGTATATGGGTTCTGATCGTATCATGATATGATATACAGTTAAACTATATTTTGTTGGATGCTTATCCAACTCCTGTTTTGCAATTTCCAATCTGATCATTATTTCTTGAGTTGCTGCAAAAATTGCCTACTGTTTAGCATTATGTCACAGTGACTAAATGAGTAATGATCAGATCGCAAATTTGACAATGTGAGGTGAATGGCCATCCAATACTGTCTAGTTTACATATATATCATACTGTGATACGAGAAGAACTCAAATACTTGATTGCAGTGAAAGTTGTAAGTTCGCAAAAATGAAGCTCTGCTGTAGACAAAACCCGTCAAAAAAACAGTGGTTTTGGGTGCAGTTTGGGATTGGAACCACTTGTCACTGGGCTGATCAGTTCATTGGCAGTCCCAGAACCAACCCTTGGCCACAGTGCCAGTTCCAATCTGTACTGCAGCTGGGTTGCCCAGAACTGTTATCAATACAATGTACCCATGACAGTGAAACAGCAGAGCAGGAAGGCCAAGAGCCCATTGTCAATACTAGTGCTTACCTCTCATGGCATCCAAAGTGAATTTGTGAGAAAGAACAGTGCTGGTTCAATAAGCATAGAAAGTGGGTGAAAAGACATGTGGCTACCCAGTTCCGAAAAAACATGGAATTGCCTGGATCTACGAATTCTGGAAATAACAAGTGAGATCGAAAGTTGGGAAAGATAGAGCATGTAATTCATTGTATAATACAATGATATGATACAAGATTGGCAGCCAATATAGACAAAAGAGCCACTGATACAGTCGCTACCCCATTCTGAAAGTAAGTGTCAACTGAGCGTCAACCAAGTCTCAACACTTTCTGGTTATGCATATTGGGTAATCAAGGCATCATATGGATATTTAAGCTTATAATACAACAATTGACCTTCTCAACAGTCAAAAATATAAAATATTAAATAACAAACACCAATTTTAATATTCGCAATATTGTAACCTGCAAAACATGCAAAATGTGACTCCTGGTTGTTGAATCATCAATTTTGTTCAAGTACTATTATCAAATAGTAAGGGTAAGAACATTATATGTATTTTCAGATGGACCCGCTGAACAACATGCTCACGACCTGCCCAATTTAGATGGGTTGGGAGACTTCAATTGAACTGGACTATCAATGACAGTATGGGTATAATGGAAACATAGACGGCCAATTTGGTGGCAGTTTGGTTCTAACTGTGACTCAGACCTGAAGCGATGGTCTAGAACCGTTGCGAACACAAGGTGCTTGGAAAAACCAACAGAAAACAGATCAATGTTTGGAACAATATTGACACTCTGTCAAGGGATGGAAATACAATCAATATCTGGTATGTTAGAATGAACCCTATTCGAGTGTAATATGTCACATTGGGCATAGGTGATATTAGTATCTGGAAAATGATATTGGAAATACAACAGGAGGTCTACAAAATATGTATCGAGGAATTCATGACAAGACAACTGTCAAAGTTCTGTCAATGTCGCAACTTGCATTGGAATAGAAGATAATGAGTAAAGCGAGAAGAAATGGACAACCTCCAATGCCAAACTGCCTCTCTTTATATACAATTCGTCCGCTACATTCAAATTATTTCTCATGCTCTCATATACCATGAGATTCTCTTGTCATGATCGTACACACCACCAATCTGGTCCTTATAAACACAACTATGCCATATCATCTAATATCACAATACATTCAACAACTATCATATCGTAACAAATTATGCTGCCATAATCCCACCTTATTTCCATGTCTCCCAATATCACTATTCTTCTTTAGCTCAAGTTCCTTCCGTGCCCTCTCCGCATCGCCACCATTGTTCTTGAGTTCCTCTATATCTCCTCAAACTGTGACATAATCAATGCATAATAAATTGGCATTGAAAATACCTCTGTGTCAAATCTTTCTGCTTCATGGTGCTCGTGTCAAATGCAATATGCACATTCTGCTGTAGGTCAATGGTCTTGGCAGATTCTTGTAATGTGATTGGACTGTTGTGCTTGAAATTGTACAGCACTTACAGATATATAGCAAAAGGCTTTGTAATCGCAAATTCGGCACTGCTTCAGTTCACTGCTTTGTATATTTTGTCAAATTGTACACTGACGGTAACAACAGTTAACCCTTGTGCAATGATTAGTTCAATATAAGGTTCCGTCAAAGACACAACAGGATTGCAGTTGACTATCCTGACAATGGTTCATTAAGTGGCAGTATAAAAATATTATCCTATTATTGGGGTATTTAATCCCAATACTCTATGCAACATTGATTAGACTAAATACAGCCGTCTATCTAATCTTTTCGCTTCTTTGTCTTCCAAGAACAAATATGTTAATTTACAAAAATGAGCTTACCACTGAACCTCGTTGGTGCATGGTTGTTCTTCAGACATTTTTTCAAAGGGCAACATCCATATAGCAATGTACCAGTGTACCTGGTATCCAACTCCTTCCATAACAGCTCAGTACAACAGAACACAGAAGATGTAGGTTAAACACTGTGTTGTAGTTGTACAGGGGTTGTCCAAAACACTCGACAACCCTCTTGTGTTGGTATTGGCAACGTGTGAGTGTTGATGAACACATATAGAGTGCATTCACATAAGTAAAATAGCGATGTAATGTTTTAGATTGACAGATAGAATTCATAATAAAATTTTAAGGTGTTCTTCACTTCTAATATCTGACTATGAATATCTGCTAGGGCTTGGTTCTTCTTATCATTGGGGACGATGTGAGCTATTTACAAATAGTTTCTCAGGTCATACTTGCCTTCAGAATCACACTCTGACAGCAAGATTATTTGATAGCTTATTGCTGTAACCAACTGGTGTACCACATTGACAGTGCCGCAATTTCCCCTTGGGTATTATGTTCCTGGCTGAGTGGTTTTGAGATATTACATTTTCTATCGGGGCATTCTTATGATCGTGATTTCAAACACACAACATTGACAGCTCATAACTTCAACTTGGACAGCTTATTTTCCATTCGTTGAGTAGTTGGAACACCTGATTACTCTTGGTCATATCTGGGCAGATTGCAATATATCTAAGTAGCTCTTCATTATTAAATATATTGCGTTTTAATCTGGCAATTTTGCAATACATCCTACATACTGTTAGCGACCAACCAATCCTCTGTTATGGTAGATTATGACACATCAACCTCACATTCTTATCAAGTATAACGTTGTGATGCATATGATCTCAAGCCAATCAGTCTGTGTTCTTCTTGCCTCTTATCCTCAGCCAATGGCATTATTCACTCAAATACTACATATACAAATTTGGGACTTCAGCAGAATGGAGAGTTCTGCAATGTGTTCCTACCACATAATGCGTAGGCTTACAGATCCCACGTACCTGCAAATTGCATTGTAGTCTGCTGCACATGTAATTCTGCGTATTTGCAACTCAACTATGTATTGTCCTGCTAGAGAAGGTATAGTAGGTGTGGTCAATCATTATACGCACTGCTTAAGGTTTTTCACTTCCCAGTATGGCGGCATAGTTGAATAATCATGGTTGAATCTGGTAGTCCAAGTATACTCATTACTAATCGATCAATATGCAGTCCAAGTGTAACTACCCTAAGAATCACTTGTCTGATACAGATGTTATAGTATTCACAGGTAGGTATTTTGCATATTAGTTTTTTGCAATAGTCATATGTGCATGCTTTGATCTAAGATATATCATTACTGCTGCTACTGGGAAACCCCTATCAACTGCATTGGCGATTTGGCTCGCCATAATGCCCTGATGACAATTCAGGATACTCGGACAATGAGACATAAACTGCCACTGGCAATGACAGTTAATCTGGGGAACACACCAATTAATATCATCCACTGCAAGGGTATGGTTACCCGTCTTCACAGCAGCCATTTCCAGGAGCTCCACAGCTTTATCACTATTCTGCATTCAATATTACACACAGTTGTTTGCAACCAGCCACCAGTGTAAGCCACAGATTTCCAAGTTATGTGCTACAGTGGCAAGTATATGACGTACACCAAGGCAGTTGTGGTGTGTCAAATGATCCCCCCACAGCAGTTCCCAGGACAATGGCTGTCAACTTCAGAGACACCAAGTGTTCCTGCAGGACCACAAGAAAACAATCCAGTCAATTGGTCACTATCTTCCAGCTCTACTTCTCCAACTGGATCTGCTTCCGGTGCACTTGGGTGACCCCCCATTAGCCTTCCAAAGAAAAGATTCCAGCAACCGATGAATCTGCACAAAATAGAAGCCACACAGATAGCAGACCTGTACCCATGGGCGGAGAAATTCCACTACCATTATGATAGACAGGATGAGAGTGCCAAGTTATTGGGCTTGCAAAGTACTGATGGCACACCCCCATTCAATCTGAAGCAAACCGAATTTTCCTTAAAGCCATTTGCTCAATTAATGCGGCAGCCAAACTACAGTAGATTCAACAAGTGGAACAAAGTATTGATGGCTGGGTTTCTTGGGAGACAGCATCAGTCCATTATCCGGAGGCAGATCTGTTTGAAACAGCTTGAAGATCAACCCCTTTACTGGGAGACAGCAGTGGCACATCTTTCATAACATTTGAGTACTGGATACCATTCGATAATATTGATAATGCTGAACGGATTTGGTGGCAGTGGGTGGAGATGTTATTCAAGACATGTGAAAGCAAATTTCGGTTGGTGAAGGCAAAGGGAAGGTGAGGTAACAAGCGACTAGTAATGGATTGGGGAGAGTGTGGGCACAACAAGGCAAGAAGTAACCTCCAAGAGTTGTCAAATACAATGTTTATAGTTGTGATTCGCCAGGTGTCAATTGGCAAGGAGATTCTATCCCCCAAACAACTCGAAACCTCATATACTGATGTGAGGCACAGGGAGGACATCAATGCATAGATTTCATCGACAAAAACCCAGGCCTGTATGAGCCATAACCTCAATTTTGAAGTGAACCTTGGAGTAGGTCGAATTGAACAAAGAGTATATGAGATTATATTCCCACCACTGGCAAATGATAATTGACCCTCTATATGGGCAGATTTTGTATAACTGTTGCCTTTTAAATGCTTTCAAGTTGAAAGTTGGACACAACCGGAAAATAGTATTAGCGGAAACCAATAGAGCTACAGGAATGGAGATTTCGAAGCACGTAATTAGACCAGCAAAGGTAATCTCTGCTAGTTGTTTTTCGGCAATATGTGTGTAACTGCTAGTCATTATACATAGACTTTGGAAGGTTCTGAAGAGGGTGGAAGAGAGGTGGGAGAGGAGAGAGAGGAGGTTGGTCGGCAAGAGAATGATACTTGTATTAATGTAAGTTCTGATTGAAGGAATAGAATTGATTGTATTCCATCCATATATATTCATTCCACTGGTTGCTTGTCTGTGAAATACCTAACATTGTGATGAATTTCAGGAGCGCTGGATTATGAGCCCATCTGCCCAGCTTACATCGGAGCAACTGAAAGAGATCATTGAGGTAGCGACAACTATTCTTAATGAACCCTTTCCGCACGCGGTACCAACGACGTTCTGTGTGTGTGCGCTCGCGGTTATTCGGGATGGGGATTTGTGCATATGGGCAGGTTTAGCAAACTAAACCCTTTAATATTTTGCGAGTATCTTGCAGTGTGTGCGCATGGCTAGATTCGTGTTGCTTCTGGGCAGATCTATTTAGTTTTTGCTTTCAGATTATTGGTTGTATTGTTGATTCAGTTTTGAAGTTAATTTCGCTTGATTCACTCCAATGCTGAAAAGCACAGCTGATTCGTATTCATTTTTCAGTGCTGATGCGGACAAATCGCTCTATTCTCATCTGTAGTTGACATTGAAGGATGGGGCCTCCTGTGAGCGTTTTACATTGCAGAGCTGTCCAAATTTTTAAGATACTGCTCGGGTGGGCCAACAAAGGCGCTTTTTAACACCACTGTTCATTGCAACGGAGTGGAATGCGATGCACAAGAAGTTGTGACGGTAGTCCGAGGCGTGCGATATTTCATTACCAGCTTACGGCCGCCCGATAAGCGGCATAGCGCAGGGGCTTCCTATATGAATCCACGTGGCCACTCTGTGTGAATTTTGGCGACTTGTTTGTTAGATGGATATCATCATCGCGCTCATAATATTACTGTATGGTCTGGACGGAGATCGCCCGTACACTGAGTCACCAAGTAGTGTGCGGGTCCATTAAGGTGGCCGGCGGTTCGGGCACGCGCCTTATTTCCCACCACTGGCCTAAAACTTGAAAACCCCATTTTTCTTGAGTTATCCCGAGGGTCCCGCCATATTAATCAACGACGGTCACACCGGTAATATCAATACTACTGTAGTCGTCTTATAGAATCTGTGTTGTTAATGCCATGTAGGAACTATTGATGTAACCCATGACCAGGACATCTTTCATCATGCTCCAGACAATGCGATGGTACTCTTCCATTCCCGCACGTATATCTCGTATCTCAGCGTAGGATGTCGCCCGTACTTTTCAGGGTGATCACGGTAAGAATTGTTAATCTCGTAGATCTCATCTTGACTCGGCATCAATAGGAGTTTCCACTACCAGCATCGTTCGTAGCCATCGGTGATCATCAACCATACACGACATTCTTTGGCATATCTATCTCGTAAGCATATTAGCGGGCGGTCATACTTACCATGTTTTCAAGCACGGGTGCCCTCCCCCGAGCTCTGTGCGTAGCTCCGCAAGCTCAGTCTTGACATGGAGCTCCATCTCTTGCAGCCAGTAACCCTTGTACGGCATCGGTATCCGGTAGTCATCGGTAACTAGCCGCAGCGCCATTGACTAGTCGATACTTCTCGTCATTCGGTAGCATCTCGGTAAATGTCTTTCGAAGCTAACTCTATTACAGCTCAGCGTTACCACCCCTCTCTCTGAATCAGATTGCAGTAAATCTCATTTTCAACAGTCTAAAGAGGACAAAAAGGCAGATGTATTTGGAGATAGTGAGAAAAGTAAGTAGCTAGCAGTATACTTTGAACAATGCAAAGCCAATTTTTATACATCTAGAAGCAAAGAAAAGCTAGCTGACTTGTAAAAGAGATATCTAGTTGTAATTATTTGTTTATACACAAAGCAATTTTTCAAAATTTTATTTGCATATTTTTACTTATCCCGCTCATGGGTCCATGAATGGTACCAGCATTCATGGAACCGCTGTCCACGAACTGTCGCCCCATCATGGATGGGCGGCTACCGCGAACAGGTCGCAACACATCCTTTTATCTTATGCATGAAATAACTTTACTCTATCTCATATCAACTCCATTAATTGCGATTAGATTAAAACTGTAGGACGTAACCTCCCGTACGTGCTGATACATCATGATGCGCAGCAAATCTAGAGTGAAAACTGTGTGAATTGTTAGGTTGAGCTCAGCCCAAAAGTGCAGAGTGACTAGTGTGTGCTAACCTAGCGACTAGCTCGAAGATGCCCACAACACACCACACAATAAAAACGCTTGTTTAACATCAAATGATCCACTCAATGCGCTCTAAATGCTTAGGCACCCAGAATCCAAAGAGCTCTGCTCCAGCGCTAGCTAATTTTGTATTTTCAGACCGGGGATACTCCCGGCGCACAGAGACGAGTGCACAAAGTCAAGTACCCTGGAAGCATGGGATAGAGCTCACCTATGAGTTTGGAGACGAGTGCACCAAAAAGCATGGGGTCGAATATAGCTAGGAGCATGGAGTTGAGCACACCTGGGAGCTTAGAGTCGAGTGCACTAGAAGAATGGAGTATGGTATCCAGCGCTGCGCATAGTATCTAGCACAAATTTTGCTAGTATACCATCGTGTATCTAGTTGCATAGGATGTTGCATGTGTACTTGGATCATGAGTCTCAGCACCGTTTGATGTCTTGTATGAGAATGAAGACTTGTATGAAGATGATGGCTGTATCAGGATATGCATCAGGATATGCATCAGGACCAGGGTGATGCGTCTCAGGTCAGTGGAGCATACGCGTACGCATATGGGAGGTTATACATATTCGGGCCTTAGGCCCTCGAGATAGAGAAGTGAATCAACAAGTCAAAGAAGCATCCAAAGTAACATAGGATTTCATAGTCTACGTGCTAAATTTCCTGTGAAGACTGTCCGAGAAACCACTTGTCTATGGGCTACGTGTTACACAAAGTCATTTTTACCGGTGTGAGAGCTGAATCGTAAACCGTGGGGTGGTGAGATGTGCTGACAACAAAGCACCATGCCGAACAACCTCAGCAAAGCCTTACTCTTGCGACCTGCCGAATGAGGATGAAGAGGATGTTCGCATCGTCAGAAGGTGATAGGAGTGAGCGATGTTCGCACCGGCAGCGGTGGTGCAGACTCGAGCTGCACCCTCACCTCAGCGGCTCCTGGAAGGAAATTCTAAATCGTTGATCAGCCGTGTGCCCGCTCCAGGACGAGAGTTTCGCATGTTTCCTAAATCCCGGACTGCGTTTCAGCATAATTAGGTTTCATCAGAGCACTAATTATAGATAAGGTGCGGCTCGAGGCACGTGCCACTGTGTCTACAAGTGCGGCTGCGGTGCGTTTGCGGATGCAGATAGTAAAATTATGGCTGAATTGAGCCTTTACATGAGAGTCCCCGCTTCGTCGCCCTGCGTTCTTTGTCGCCCGTTTCCATCCTCCGACTTATTCCCAGCTTCTTTCCTTTAGCCTCTCTAAGAATTTTTTAGAGACGTGACCATGGGGCGGCGGCATTTCCTAGCTGTCAAATTCCTTTGTGCAAGCTTGCGCCCGGGTGCTATGTGCTTCAGCGGGGCACCGGTGTCGTAAGGCGCGCAATCGATCTGTCATTTTGTTCAGGCGTTTCTTATCCGTGATGTTAAAATTATTGCGTCAAAGGTATAGCTGAAGTTCTAACTCATATGCGAATCCGAGATCTTGAGGTGATCCTGATATATGTTATGGCGGGCTCGTCCGGTAACCGACCGCGATCGGCTTCTACGTTATGTTTTTAAGGCAATACCAATCGGAAAATCAGCATTCCGCAAGACAGCATTTATGTTTCACAAGCTCTGGAATTGGTGAACTGAACCGAGCGGATATATCCTTGTATCATCAATGACCCAAGCTTAGATTGCCGATCAGTGCCTTCTGAATGTGGTAATTATAGCCGTCCAGCCCGAGATATCTTGTAATTATGAACAACCGTCTGGAATATTTCGGCCATCGAGTATAAGATATATAATCTGCGTGCGTATGCGTAAGAACTTAAGTATGTATCATATGCACAAATACGCAATTGTGTACTGCAGAGACGTACTCGGGTACAAGGGTATTTGGGGCGCGGTCACACAGGGCAAAAGAGCGCCCGATTTTTTTCTCCCATACAACAAGAAACGCCAAGATCTGCATCTTTCACTATACAGCAAATATTTTTCTGAGAAAACTTCATAGAATCATCTCTGATGACCTA